>OATY01000014.1_pt1 | contig 145801 bp, 135 predicted proteins | sample 1476101 | NCBI WGS metagenome assembly OATY01 (sample SAMEA2579994, study PRJEB22360) | human gut metagenome
CGAGCTGTGGTGGGCGGGTGGCGATGGGTTGGGATGGGTTAGCCGTTATCAGGCCAATCAGCCGCAGAGAATCGGTATTGTGGCGTGCGGCTATGCCGATGGTTACCCAAGGCATGCGCCATCGGGAACGCCGGTGTGGGTAAATGGGACACGTACTTCATTGTTGGGCGCGGTATCGATGGATATGCTCGCGGTAGATTTAAGCGAGCTACCCGATGCGCAAATTGGCACGCCCGTCGAGCTATGGGGACAAAATCTGCCGGTGGACGATGTTGCTCAGTCTGCGGGAACGATTGGCTATGAACTTCTCTGTGCCGTGGCACAGAGAGTTCCGGTGATCATACGCTGATAGTACAAGAGCCGTAGTCGAATTAGGCCTGATTAATCGACTTCACGCGGCCTTTGAGCTTGCTGCTCAGCAATCGAGCGGATAAGGCCAATAAGCCACCGAGCAACATAACAATCGCCAGCGCAGGCTTGGCTGACATCGGCAATGCAATGGCGATTAACGCAATACTCGAGCCGATCGCCATTTGTACAAAACCGACCAAGGCAGAAGCAATGCCCGCTTCGTCGGAATAGGGCTCCAGCGCATAGCTGGTGGCGGGTCCCATAATAAATGCTAATCCCGCACAGGCACTGGCGACGGGTAACATATAGCTTAGCCAGTGTTGGCTTGCCGCCTCTGGTAATAAGTGCATGCCCGCAAATAAGCCTACGCAGCCTAATCCCATCAGAATGGTGCCCAGCATAAGACAAAATGGGCGACCTGCACGTTGAATCACTTTATTTGCTAACAGACTGACCAGCAAAATCCAGAAACCATTACCGCCAAAGATAAGCGAGAAAGTCAGTGGTGAAAGTTGGCCTTCCGTCATCAAAACGGTGGGCGCAAAGGAGACATAGGTGATTGCCATTCCCATTGCGCCCGCATTCACTAAGGCAAAGCGCAAAAAACGACCGTTGCTGAGAATGCGTGCATATTGCTTCAGCGGTAAACCTTTAACCGGTTTTGTATCCGCCGGGCGAGTTTCAGGTAGCCAGATGGCCATAATGATGAAAACCACTACGGCATACAGCACCAAGAACCAGAACGGTGCGCGCCAGTTAAATAACTCCGCCAATATGCCGCCTAGCAGCGGGGCCAATGCCGGTACAATGTTGAGCGTTCCGTTGAGAAAACCATAGGCTTTTGCCGCCTCGTTGCCGCTTAGGCGGTCGCGAACACCGCTGAAACACACTACGCCGGTACAGCAAACGGCACAGCCTTGAACCACGCGGGCAATAACGAAAATATCGGAGGAGGTGGAAAGCGCCGCCAAAATGGAGCCCACGATGTAGAGCGAAATTCCTACCAGCGCGATAGGGCGGCGACCAAATTTATCTACCAATGGGCCCGCAATAAGCTGACCCAGCCCCATCACTAATAAAAATAGGGAAATGGTGGACTGAATGACTTCGTTCTTAACCTGGAAATCAGCGGCAATGGCTGGGATAGTCGGCAGGAAAAGATCGATCCCCAAAGGACCAAACAAAACAAGCGTAAGCAGTAGCAGAATATAGTTTCGCATAATAATTTTTTTAATGGTGATTGGCAGTTAAGCAGGTGTTTCTCATCCGTATTTTCGGAAGCGTCCCGATATGTTTACTGATGATTTTCAAGCGCAGACGGTATCACACGTAGCGAACGGAAGATATCTGAGACATAGCGAGCCTGATGCCGAGCATCGTCCAACGGCAAATGCGGTACGCCTTCAAAAGGCCGCGTTTTTTTAGGATCAAAACCAAGCGTGCGCGCCAGTGTGACCAAGGTGCGCACATCCTGCGTGCGCCAAAAATCCCACGGACAGGCCATCTCAAGCTGACTATAGGCATGTTCCAGAATCGAACAATCGAACTCTTTTCCATTGCCCCATACGTGGACTTTGTCCGTAGTGTTGATCTGAATAAAGCGGCTGAACTGAGTCAGTGTTTTCTTTAGCGTTTCGGTACCGGAAAAGGCTTCTTTACGTGCTGCATCAGACTGCTGCGCCCACCATGCGACCGTATCTGCGCTGATGGTGCGATGTGGCTGTGGCTTCTGTGGGCTGACCTGAGCGGTAAAACTTTCCCCCAGTTCACCCGTCATTGGGTCAAAAAATACGGCCGCTACGGAGAGGATTACCGCACTTGGCGTGGTATCCAACGTTTCAATATCTAGCATCAAATGGTGCATCGCGTAGCCTTTAACGACAAAAAGAGTGAAAAAAAGAGACAAAAATGCCCGCGGTTACGGGCATGGTCTGAAGGGGATGAGGCGCGTTACACGTTGGCGCGGAAGATGGTTTCTTCACCCCAGTACAGCTCATCTTTATCTGTTTTAGAGAATGCTAATGGCAAGACTTCGTCGCTGCCTTCTTCCCAAATTTTTTCAGCTAATACTTCATCATTCTTAGCTAATTCGAAAATTGCGTGTGCGATTTCGACAGATGTCTGACGTAGACGCGCCCAATCGGCGATGTGATGTGGATCTGACATAACAGTCTCCTTAAAAACGAACGAAGTAACCTGATCTAGTATGAACTTGTTTTCGCTATTGGGTTAGTTTTGAGTGCGCAAGTGCTATAAATTTAATCACTTACCGCGGAGCGTTAGCTCGAAAATCAACCGTAACGGCTTAATCTTCACCTTAGCGCAGGTGTCAGCGTCTAGCCACTGATATATACTCCAAAATTGTTTCATGGCATCAATATGAGAAAAGTATGAAGATAAGACGATGGGCAAAATGGGCTATGCTTGCGACCGGAGTGATACTGCTCAGCGGCTGTGGGAGCATCATTAGCCGAACTGCGGGGAAAGGGCACGGATATCAATATTATCCGGGCGTACAGTGGGATCTCCGCGATAGCCCTTGGCGTTATGTTACTGCGTTAGACGTGCCATTTTCTTTAATCGCCGATACGTTTATGCTGCCGTTTGATGCTAAGCATGGCCCTTATAATTGAACATGGTTGAGCATAACTGACAGATCATTTCGTTTGTAAAAGTCGTTTGCGGCGCAGCAAGTTTTCATCGCCGATAAGTCGGTCGATTGCGCTTAATAGCAACGTTTTGCGTTCTAGGCTGGTTTCTTGATCGGCAGAGTGGGCTAACGAGTTAATTAATTTACCATAAACAATATCGCCTTCGCGCCCGACTAAATCACTGACGGCCTCGCCGATAATTTTAGAAACTTCATTGCGAAATAAATTTTGGGCGACATCATCAATTAATAAACTATTCATCAGTCATTTCCTATACACAGGCCAATCTACGTCAGGTATTGAGGATGCACTTGAACAGTGCAAAAAAGTAAAACCTCAAAAGTATAGCCTTGTTTTCAGCCTGCCCACGGTAAAAGAGTTTGATGATAATTAGAAAAATGTTAGCAAACATTTTGATATTTTACACAATGATCTAAAGTATTAGTAACTCTTATCAATTCCGGCTCGAGGCATATTACCCCAGATTCTTGTAGGTATTTAATTAACCGGATTTTTTCTAAAATTAAGCCCTGTTTTTTATAGGTCTACATCATTGTCATCAAAAGTATTTTTTGTGCAATAAAACTTTCATCTTCATTCGGTAAAACATCTGCGCCTTCAGAAATAGGCAAAGCATAAAAAATACGTAATTGCAGATAACAATATTGATGGATGAGACAATGAAAAAAAGCGCGTTGGCAATGATGATGACATTGGCTGTTGCTTCTCTGGCAACATCTGTTTCGCAGGCAGCAGAAGTTTACAATAAAGATGGCAACAAGCTGGATATGTATGGTCGAGTGAAGGCTGAACATTACCTTTCTGACAATAATGCGGTGGATGGTGATCAATCCTACGTGCGCTTCGGATTCAAAGGCGTCACGCAGATTAACGATATGATGCAGGGCTTTGGTCAGTGGGAGTATCAAATTGCGGCCAACCGTGCGGAAAGCGATGGCGCGACAGGAACGAAAACACGTTTAGGTTTTGCAGGACTAAAGTTTAGCGAGTTTGGCTCGTTCGACTATGGACGTAACTACGGTGCGCTGTATGACGTTGAAGCGTGGACGGATATGATCCCAGAGTTTGGTGGCGACAGCTATACCAAAGCCGATAACTTTATGACGGGGCGTAGCACCGGTCTCGCAACCTACCGAAATCGTGATTTCTTTGGTTTGGTTGATGGTTTGAATTTTGCGCTGCAGTATCAAGGCAAAAATGAAAACGATCGCGACATTACCAAACAGAATGGCGATGGTTACTCTTTATCGACAACCTATGAAATCGTTGACGGCATTTCTATCGGCGGCGCATACGCTTCTTCAGATCGTACACGTGCGCAGCAGGCATCCGCATTTGGTCATGGCGATAAAGCCGATGCTTGGACCGGTGGCTTAAAATACGATGCTAATAACGTTTACTTGGCTGCTATGTATGCAGAAACACGCAATATGACCCCAATATCAGGGACGTCTGTGATTAATGGGGTTAATACCAGCGTGAAAGGGCTGGCTAATAAAACGCAAAACGTCGAAGTAATTGCCCAATATCAATTCGATTTTGGTCTGCGTCCGTCACTGGGATATATCCAATCTAAAGGTAAGGATATTGAGGGCGTGGGCGATGCTGATTTAGTGAAATATATTGATGTGGCAGCCACTTATTACTTCAATAAAAACATGTCGGCGTTTGTGGATTACAAAATAAACCAGCTAAACGACAACAACCCGCTGAATTTGAATAGGGATGACGTGGTGGCGTTAGGGCTGGTTTATCAGTTCTAATAAATAGAACACCAAGGACTAACGTGTTCTTGGATTGAATAAACCCCGCGTACTGAAAGCCAGCACGCGGGGTTTGTTTTAGTGATTAAGCGAGCTAATTTCAATCACGGATGGGGCAGAGTAGTAAATCTCTTCTTGGTCGGCATCAGCCTGCTTAACAAATTTCCAGCGAATATTGTGGAAAGGTGCCACGCTGCTACGGTGTGCGACGCTGATCAAGGTTGTGTCGGGCAGCATTTGGTTGATCAGCTGATAAACACGCTGTTCGGTTTCTTCATCCAGTGCGCTGGTGGCTTCATCCAGATACAGCACGTCGGGTTTTATCACTAATGCACGGGCAAATGACAAACGCTGTTGCTCACCAGGGGATAGCTGATGAGTCCAGTTAGCGCGAATGTCTAATGCCTGATGTAGATGATGTAAACGGCAGGCTTTTAAAACCTGCTGTAATTCTTCGTCACTATAACCGGCTGAGCTTTGCGGATAGCACAATGCATCGCGCAGCGTACCAATCGGCAAATAGCTGCGTTGAGGCAAGAACAGCACGGTGCGTTGGTCCGCCGGAGGTTGTGAAATCTCCCCGTGACCATAAGGCCAGACGCCTGCAATGGCACGTAGCAACGTGGATTTCCCGCAGCCAGAAGGACCTGTGATTAAGATTTTATCTCCGCGGCGTGCGTGGAGATTGGCATGGCTGAACAGTTCGCGCCCCTGATGTAAGCTCAAGGTGAGATCGCGCGTAACTAATGAATCATCACGATCGTCACAGGTCGAGTGGGAAATATGATTAGGATGTTGCTCAATGGCTGTTATTGCCGCGTTAAAACCCGCCAAACGGTTTACACAGGCTTTCCATGAGGCCAAATCGGTGAATGCACCAATGAACCAAGACAGGGCACCCTGTACTTGTCCAAACGCAGAAGCAACCTGCATCAATGTGCCGAGCTGAATGGCATTGGAGAAATAGCGCGGTGACGCCACCAGAATAGGGAAAATATTGGCAAACTGATCGTAAAACGTAGAGGCCACATTCAGGCGCTTCGTTAAGCGCATAATTGACCACCAGTTTCCACGGATGTTTTCAAACTGGCCGCTGAGCTGATTTTTTTCCTGTTGTTCACCGTGATACAGCGCAATCGGATCGGCATTGTCACGGATTCGAATCAAGCCAAAACGAAAGTTTGCTTCGAAACGTTCTTGATCGAAACTTAATCCAACCAGCGGACGCCCAATCCACCAAATTAAAATTGACCCCATACCGGCATAGAGCAGGGCGAACCACACCATATAACCGGGGATAACAAACTGGTGGTCATTCAACATGAACGAGATGGAGCCGCTGACGGTCCATAATATGGCGACAAACGAAAATAGCGTCACCAGACTAGAAAGCAGGCCGAGGCTTAAAGAGAGCGTTCCGTTGGTGAGCGCGTTGAGGTCCTGCGAAATACGCTGATCGGGGTTATCAATGGTCTGTTGAATTTCCGTGTGGTAATAGGCCTGATGTGAAAGCCATTTACTCATGTATTTTTCGGTCATCCAACGACGCCAGAGCATCTGTAAGCCCTGAGTCAGATAGATACGATAAATAGCGATAACAATAAAAATGACCGCCAGATAGCTAAAGCGTATTAGCTGCGCTTTAAACACGTCGTAATTACGGTTTTGCAGCGCATCGTAGAAAACACGATTCCATTCGTTAAACAAAACATTGATATACACGCCAGCGAGCGTGAGGGCGATGATCGCGATAAGGCGAGTCCAGGCGCTGACTTTTTCTTCTGAAACCCAATAAGGTTTAATCAATTGCCACACTTCTGACCAGTGTGTTGTTCTGTGAAGAGGTTGCTGCATAAGACGGTATTCCTGATGCAATAGTGACAATAAAAGTAATAAACAAAGCGACAAAAAAACTGTTGTCTAGATTGTGACAGACAGCACAATCCTACAAATGTTCAGTTGTAAATGAAGGTGTCAGCACGAAGAGAATAAAAAACCGCCGGCGGACAGAGATCCCGCTGGCGGTTGAGGGGGTTTGCTTAGTTTTTGTTAACTTGGGCCTGAAACAGTTCTCTAAACACCGGGTAGATATCATCAGGCTCACGGATATGCTGCATCGCAAAGTTCTCAAACCGTTGTTTGAGCCCTTCGTATTCACGCCATAGCGTCTGATGCGCACGGCGGGTAATTTCAATGTAGCTATAGTAGCGTACCTGTGGCAGGAGCTTATTGGCTAATAACTGAGAGCACAGAGGTGAGTCATCGGCCCAGTTATCGCCGTCGGAAGCCTGCGCGGCATAAACGTTCCACTCTGCCGAGTTGTAACGTTCACGCACAATTTCATCCATGAGCTTAAGCGCGCTAGACACAATAGTGCCGCCTGTTTCCTGCGAGTAGAAGAACTCCTGCTCATCAACTTCTTTAGCTTGGGTATGGTGACGGATATACACCACATCGACGTTTTTGTACGTTCTGCTCAAGAAGAGATAGAGCAGGATATAAAAACGTTTAGCCATGTCCTTAGTGGCTTGATCCATTGAGCCTGAAACGTCCATCAAGCAGAACATCACCGCTTGGCTGGAAGGTTCAGGGCGGCGTTCATAGTTCTTGTAACGCAGATCGAAAGTGTCAATAAATGGAACTCTATCGATGCGTTGGCGCAGCTCCGCAATTTCTTTACGGATACGCTCTTCTTCCAGCAGCTGTGCCGGTTCGCTGTGGCGTAGCTCTTCAAGTACGCTTTCGAGCTCATGCAGTTCACGGCGTTTCCCCGCGGTCATTGCCGTACGGCGCGCCAGAGAATTTTGCAGCGAACGAACCACGCTAATATTGGCGGGCACGCCGTTCGAGGTAAAACCCGAACGATGGGTTTTATATTCGGTTAGTTGTTTGTATTGGTTTTTGCGAAGGTTTGGCAGCGCTAAATCTTCGAACAAAAGATCGAGATATTCATCTTTCGATATCTGGAAGACAAATTCATCTTCACCTTCGCCGTCTTTGCTGGCCTCACCTTGACCACTTCCGCCGCCACCTCCGCCGCCTTGCGGACGTTCGATACGGTCGTTTTGCACAAAGTGGTCGTTACCCGGATGGACACGATGGCGCTCACCGCCGCGTCCCTGATGAAACATCGGTTCACTGATGTCTTCATTGGGAATCGAGACAGACTCACCGCTTTCGACGTCGGTCACCGAACGTTTATTAATGGCGTCGGCGATAGAATGTTTTATTTGCGACTTATAGCGGCGTAAAAAGCGCTGGCGGTTAACCATGCTTTTATTCTTGCCGTTTAGTCGCCGATCAATGAAATAGGCCATATTTCCCCCAAACGACGTTACCGTCTGAAATACGCCGTAAATTCCCGTATGCCAACTCGGGTAAACCGCGTCGACTCATGGGCCGACGCGGTTTTGGTTACGCGCATTATGATGATTTTCTTACTCGCAGATACCATTCGCACAGCAGGCGAACCTGTTTGCGGGTATAGCCTTTTTCCATCATACGGTCGACAAAATCGTCGTGTTTTTTCTGTTCATCGGTCGAGGTTTTGGCATTAAACGAAATAACCGGCAGCAGTTCCTCGGTATTCGAGAACATTTTCTTCTCGATAACGGTGCGCAGTTTTTCGTAGCTCGTCCAGTTAGGGTTATGTCCGTTGTGATTAGCGCGGGCACGCAGCACGAAGTTAACGATTTCATTACGGAAATCTTTCGGGTTGCTAATGCCTGCCGGTTTTTCAATTTTCTCCAGTTCCGCATTTAAGGATTCGCGATCGAATAGCTGACCGGTTTCAGGATCGCGATATTCTTGATCCTGGATCCAGAAGTCGGCATACGTGACATAGCGGTCAAAGATATTTTGTCCGTACTCAGAATAAGATTCTAAGTAGGCGGTTTGGATTTCTTTGCCGATAAACTCAACGTATTTCGGAATCAGATAGCCTTTGAGATGCTCCAGATATTTTTCTGCAACGTCCTGAGGGAACTGTTCACGCTCAACCTGCTGTTCCAACACATAGAACAGATGAACCGGGTTAGCCGCCACTTCGCTATGATCGAAGTTGAAAACGCGCGACAGAATTTTGAACGCGAAACGGGTCGATAGCCCGTTCATGCCTTCATCAACGCCGGCGTAATCGCGATACTCCTGATAGGACTTGGCTTTCGGATCGGTATCTTTCAGGCTCTCGCCGTCGTATACCCGCATTTTTGAATAGATGCTGGAGTTTTCCGGCTCTTTCAGTCGAGACAAAATAGAGAAGCGTGACAGCGTTTCCAGCGTACCCGGCGCGCACGGAGCGTGATCCAGTTCGCTGTTGCGCAGCAGCTTGTCGTAGATTTTCATCTCTTCAGACACGCGCAGGCAATAAGGCACTTTGACGATGTAAACACGGTCAAGGAAGGCCTCATTATTTTTGTTATTACGGAACGTTACCCATTCCGATTCGTTGGAGTGCGCCAAAATGATGCCGCTGAACGGCAGGGCGGAAATCCCTTCGGTACCGTTATAGTTGCCTTCCTGCGTTGCGGTTAGCAACGGATGCAGCACTTTAATTGGCGCCTTAAACATTTCCACGAACTCCATCATCCCTTGGTTTGCGCGGCACAGTGCGCCGGAGTAACCATAGGCATCAGGATCGTTTTGGGCATGATTTTCGAGTTTACGAATATCCACTTTACCCACCAGCGCAGAGATATCTTGGTTATTCTCGTCGCCCGGTTCGGTTTTAGCGATGGCGATCTGTTCAAGAATAGATGGCCATACTTTAACCACTTTGAACTTGGTAATGTCTCCACCAAAATCATGCAGGCGTTTGGCCGCCCACGGCGACATGATGGTGCCGAGATAGCGCGGAGGAATACCGTATTCCTTATTCAGAATATTGGCATCTTCCTGTGGATTGAACAGGCAAAGCGGATGATCGTTAACCGGGCTACGTTCACCGTTGGCGCTGAGAACATAGATAGGCACGCGCTGCATCAAGGCTTTTAGGCGTTCCGCTAGCGATGATTTACCACCGCCGACCGGCCCCAGCAGATACAGGATTTGTTTTTTCTCTTCCAGACCTTGCGCGGCGTGTTTGAGGTACGCCACGATTTGTTCGATGGCTTCTTCCATGCCATAGAATTCTTCAAAAGCAGGGTAGCGGGCTATGACCCGGTTCGAGAACAAACGCGACATGCGCGATTCAAGCGCGGTGTCGATCATGGCAGGCTCGCCGATAGCCATAAGCAGACGCTCAGCGGCGTTCGCGTAGGCGCTACGATCCTGACGGCAGATAGCAAGGAAATCCTGCAGTGTGAACTCTTCGTCCTTGGCAGCTTCATAACGCTGGCGATAGTGGTCAAATATGTTCATAGCGATGCCCGTCCTGATAAAATGGTTGGGAACAAAAAAAGTAACAGTCTTCATTTTGGGGGTTAAAATTTTGAAACTGTTACCATATTGTTATGAGCGGCTTTCATCAGTTGGTCAAGTTACCGACAGGTAAGATTGGTATAAAATTTATCGGCATTATGAAAAGCATTTAGATATAAATGCTGAGGAAGAGTGGTGTAAAAGCGATAAATCTACCATTTGTGCTGAAAAGCATCTAACGCTGCCAATATTTTCGCCGAATTCACTACAACAAATATTTATTAAAGGTATTTGTATAACAACAGATGTTGAGGCTGAAGCGTAAAAAATAGTGATGTTTCGGTGCAGCCTGTTTGACAAATGTAAAGATTCCGAAACTGCCTGATAAATTGTAAAAAATCGACTTAAAACAAGTTTTTGGTCTACAATCAGCGCGTTGTTTATAGACTATTTAGTTAGGGACAAAACATAAACGTGAAAACTTTAAAATTAACTACGCTAGGGCTGCTCGTGTTGGCTGCTACAAGTGCCGCTCAGGCCGGAACGTGGTCTTTGGGGGCTTCTGCGTTAGTCAGCCCAGACCCTTATCGCGGTAATAACGATCGCGTATATCCTGTTCCGATCATTAACTATGAAGGTGATGATTTTTACTTCCGCAGCCTGACCGCCGGCTATTACCTGTGGAAAGATGAGCAGAACCAACTGAGCGTGATGGCTTTTTATAACCCATTACACTTCAAGGCAAGCGATAGCGACGATCGTCACATGAAGCAGTTAAGCAACCGTCACTCCACCGTGATGGCCGGTGTTGCTTACACTCACAAGGAAGATTGGGGCTCCATTCGTACCTCTTTCGCCGGTGATATTTTGGATAACAGCAACGGCCTAATCGCCGATGCCGCGTATTTGTTCCCAATTACCGCCGGAGACTGGTCATTTACACCAGGCGCGGGTGTGACTTGGAACAGCTCTAACCAAAATGATTACTACTTTGGCGTGAGCGGCAGCGAATCAAACCGCAGTGGTTACAAACGCTATACCGCAAGCGACAGCTGGAATCCGTATGTTGAGTTAACGGCTCGCTACCAGATTAATAGCAGTTGGAATGCATTCTTCACCGGGCGTTATATCCGCCTGAGCGATGAAGTGAAAGATAGTCCAATGATTGATAAGAGCTACACTGGCTTGCTGTGGACCGGTGTGACTTACACCTTCTAAGCATTGGCTGGGTTGTTGAAAATGAGGGACGCATAAGCGTCCCTTTTTTATACGCTTAAATTAGCGCTAAGCGGCAGCGAGATTAGCGCAGAGGGCGCGCACGCAGCGTGACGGAAAGTCGTGACGGGGTATTCGCGGAGGCTTTCATCGGGCTAGTGACATGCGCGGTTTCAACGCAAACCATGGTCTTATAGCCATCGTTTGGCATATCGGCCATGCTCACAGAAAGCTCAGACCACGGGTTCCATGCAACCACATCAGTATTGTTATGGTGGTGCACCTCAATCACTCGCTGTAACGCTTTGTCCGTGATGACGCTAAATGGTTCAGGCTTGGTATAGATACGGTCTGTGCGCGTTGCAAAGGTCAAATTGCCTTGCTGTTCGCCGGTGCCTGGGTTGACTTTATCAATGTATGGCGAGCCCAAACCACTGACGTCAATCTGGGTGATGTCACCGATATTGAAATAGGTATGAAGTGCGGCGGTGTATTCGTATTCACCGTGAGACTCCAATTCCATTTCGCATACTTCGCCGAGCTTGAAGCGTGCAATCAGGCAGAAGTCATGCGGCCAATGTTTTTTGCTTTCAGCGCTTTGTTCGAGGGTGAACGTTAAGATCACGCCGCTTTCATCTTCATCATGCGCGGTAAGTGTCCAAGGCAGGTTACGGGCAAAACCATGCGCAGGCTGACCGGCTGGGCCAAACCAAGGCCAGCAGATAGGAATACCACCGCGAATCGCTACGCCGTTTTTGAACGCGGTTTCGCTGCTCAACCACAGTACTGGTTTCTCGCCAGAAGGCTGCCAAGAAAGCAAATGTGCGCCTTGCAGGGTGACAGCAGCGCGAACTTTGGGATGATTAACTACGACAACAGGAAGTTCGTCGATTTGGCGTTGAGAAATGTACGGGGTGATTTGTTCTTGTACGGGCAGGGTAAAGATCTTTTCAGACAAATTTTGTTGTGACATCAGATTGGCCTTCATATGCTAGGTGCAAAAAACCAAAAAAAAGGGCGACATAAATGTCGCCCTCTCATCAACTTCTCATCGCTAAATTATTTAGAGATGTGAGCGATCAGATCCAGAACTTTGTTTGAGTAGCCAGTTTCGTTATCGTACCAAGAAACCAGTTTCACAAAGTTGTCGTTCAGCGCGATACCAGCTTTAGCATCGAATACTGAAGTGCAAACTTCGCCGTTGAAGTCAGTAGAAACTACGTCATCTTCGGTGTAACCCAGTACGCCTTTCAGCTCGCCTTCAGACGCAGCTTTCATTGCAGCACAGATTTCTTTGTAAGTTGCTTTCTTCTCGATACGAGCAGTCAGGTCAACAACAGAAACGTTAGGGGTAGGAACGCGGAACGCCATACCAGTCAGTTTGCCGTTCAGTTCTGGGATTACTTTACCTACAGCTTTAGCAGCACCGGTAGATGAAGGAATGATGTTCTGGGATGCGCCGCGGCCGCCGCGCCAGTCTTTGTGAGACGGGCCATCAACGGTTTTCTGAGTTGCGGTAGTCGCATGAACGGTAGTCATCAGTGCTTCAACGATACCGAACTTGTCGTTCAGAACTTTAGCCAGTGGAGCCAGGCAGTTAGTGGTGCAAGATGCGTTAGAAACGATATCTTGGCCAGCATAAGTCTTATCGTTAACACCCATTACGAACATTGGGGTGTTGTCTTTAGAAGGACCAGTCAGAACGACTTTCTTAGCACCCGCAGCGATGTGCTTACGTGCAGTTTCGTCAGTCAGGAACAGACCAGTTGCTTCAGCAACAACGTCAACGTTGACTTCGTTCCATTTCAGGTTAGCCGGATCACGTTCTGCGGTAACACGGATTGTTTTGCCGTTAACGACCAGATGGCCATCTTTAACTTCAACAGTGCCGTTGAAACGACCGTGAGTAGAGTCGTACTTCAGCATGTAAGCCATATACTCAGCGTCTAACAGGTCGTTGATTGCAACGATTTCGATGTCAGAACGTTCTTGAGCAGCACGGAAAACAATACGGCCGATACGGCCAAAACCGTTGATACCTACTTTGATAGTCATATATTCCACCAGCTATTGGTTAGTGAATAAAAGGTTGCTTGTAAAATTACAAAAACCTTATAAAGCGTCAAGCGGAATCGTGTCAATTATTGCTGTAAATCAAAGCGAAGCCTTGGCTGAGCACATATCACACGCTTCCATTTAACACTCTGTTTCGGATTATACATGGGGGCAGTCATCTGAGTCTCAAGCCATCTCGACTTTCATTTGTGATGCTCATCACAAAAATGAGGCTGCCGCCGATTCGCTAAACAGTTTAGACCAAAATTGGCTGAACCGTTGTTAACTGTTTGTTATAATTAATCGCCAAAAAAAGTGATCAATGATAACCAAAAACAACTCTTCGAGAACGCACAAATGGCTAAAGACGATTTCTCTGCACAACACCCGAATGACTTAACTGAGATGCAACGCTACGTTACACAACAGCGGGGTACTGAACCGCCTTTTAGCGGAAAACTGCTACACAATAAACAAGAAGGCATTTATCACTGCCTGTGTTGTAACAGTCCACTGTTCTACTCTAACAGCAAATACGATTCTGGCTGCGGCTGGCCTAGCTTCTACCAGCCCGTGAGTGCGGAGGCTATCCGCTACCTTGAAGACAATTCACACGGCATGCAGCGTACTGAAATTCGCTGCGCTCACTGTGATGCGCATCTTGGCCACGTTTTCCCTGATGGACCACAGCCTACCGGCGACCGCTATTGCGTGAACTCTGCATCGCTTAGCTTCACCGATGAAGACTCCGGTAAACAGACTCAGGGCTAACAATAAACTCTTTTCTATGTGCTTATTATAGCGCAGAAGAAACGATTCAGCAAAGTGCATCTTAAACGAGGTTTAAAATGGAACTAGACGATTTGCTGTCGGTGATGACGCCAGAAATATATCAACGCTTGGCAACCGCGGTCGAACTCGGCAAATGGCCAGACGGCGTGAGTTTGACGCCAGAGCAAAAAGAAAACAGCCTGCAAATGGTGATGCTATGGCAGTCGCGCCATAACACCGATCCTCAGCACATGAGCATCAATACGCAGGGTCAAATTGAAATGAAAAGTAAGCAGGACTTTAAAAAAGGCTTTGAACGCGATGCCATCATTCGTTTAAAGCCTGAAGCATAACGCTTTATTCAGGCAGCATTTTTCAGGTGGCAGGGTGTCGTGGCTTGAGAGCGGTAGGGCGGAAGTGTTGATTGCCATCCGTCCTATGCAAGAGAATAAAGGTTTAAAATCTAACATCGCTTAACGTCATTAACGTTGCGCCTAGCGTTTGCATCTGCTGGAGCGCAATTTTGCTGTCTTCAGGCTTGATATTGACGCCCCGGCAACCGTCGGTAATCACCACCACGCGATAACCCAGATGCAGCGCATCCATCACCGAGTATTTTACGCAATAATCCGTGGCTAGCCCCATCATATAGAGCGTGTCGATTTGATGCCTTTGCAGCCAGCTATGCAACTCCGTTGAGGCTCTGCGGCCATTGTCAAAAAACGCGCTGTAGCTATCGATTGTGGCATCGGTGCCTTTATGCACGATGTGATCGAAATGGGCGGCATTCAGCTGTGGATGAAACTCAGCGCCTTCTGAACCTTGAATACAGTGATCGGGCCACCAAATTTGCTCTAAGCCTGCCAGCTCGCCCATCTCACCGATTTTTCCCCCAGACTGGCTGGCAAAACTACCGTGATGTGCGGGATGCCAATCCTGAGTCGCAATAACCGGCACGCTGTTTTGCTGTGCCTGTTTAATCGCATCCAAAGCGATAGGAATTACACGATCGCCTTCGGAAACTGCCAGTGCGCCCTGCGGGCAAAAGTCATTCTGTAAATCGATAAGCAATAATGCGGCTGACATTGGCAGTTCCTTTTTTTAATTTTTCTTAGTCGGTGATGCTCAGCTCTCCGCGAAGATCCTGTTTCATCAATTCGCGAATTTGCTCAGGGTTGAGATTTTGACACAACAGATAGTGCAGTTTTGTTAGCGCCGCTTCAACCGTCATGTCGAAACCGCTGATTACGCCCGCATGCGCCAGCGCATTTCCCGTGGCGTAACCTTCCATATTCACGCGGCCTGAAATGCATTGGGTCAGGTTAACCACCACGATCCCACGATCGGAGGCTTCCTGCAATTCTGCCAGCAAATCGGCTTTTTGCGGAGCGTTGCCCACGCCGTAAGAACGCAAGATCAGTGCCTTGACCGGCTGGCGCAAGAAGTTACGCACCACATCGGCGGAAATTCCGGGGTAAATCGTCACCACGCCAATCGGCTGCGGTGTAATTTGATGCACCTTGAGAGGCGCATTATGCAACTGAGTCATCAGTGGCGCGATACGACGGATATTAATTCCGACCTCAAGCAACATCGGGTAGTTAGGTGACGCAAAAGCATCAAAACCGTCGGCGTGCGCTTTGGTGGTGCGGTTGCCGCGAAACAGTTTGTTGTTGAAGAACAGCGAAACTTCATTAATCGGATAGTTGGCGGCTAGATACAACGCATTGAGCAAATTGATTTGCCCATCTGAGCGTAGCTCAGCCAACGGGATCTGCGAGCCAGTAACGATAACCGGCTTCGCGAGGTTTTCGAGCATAAACGACAGCGCAGAAGCGGTGAACGCCATGGTGTCGGTGCCATGCAGGATCACGAAACCATCATATTTGTCGTAGTTGGCTTCAATGTCATTCGCAATATGTTGCCAATCTTCTGGCGTCATATCTGAGGAATCGATCAACGGCTCGTAGGCATGAAGCGTGAAGTCAGGCATTTCAGGACGATGGAACTCCGGCATCAAGGCCAACTGACGCTGCAAATGACCTGAAACAGGAATGTAGCCATTCTCTGAACGCTGCATGCCGATGGTGCCGCCGGTGTAGGCTACGTAAATGGATTTTTTCTGCATGGCTTAGGATTCTGTGTGGCGAGATTTTCGCGGTGGATTAAGCGCAATGGCCTATAGATGGAGTGGATTATAGGGCGAACGCCAAATAAAAAAAGCCCACCAAGCCGATAAACCAGAATAATGGCTTAATCAATTTGGTGGGCCGGCATTTTACTTCTCTATTTTTACTTCACATCACCGCAGCTCATGCACAGCGCATAGCGGTTTTGTGGATCGTTCAAAGTGGCCATCCAGTCGGTTTTATCCTTCAGCAGCGCAGAAATACGTACCAAAGACTCCGGCAGCATGGCACGTACGGCGGAAGGTAACGCCGCTTGTACCGAACCGGTTAACTGACCTAACACCATCTGTCCAAAGCTTGGATCTTCAACAAACCAGTTCAGTTGGTAAGTTTTCAGCTTGGCAAGCTCTGCCGCTTTGGCGACGGCATCGTCGAAATCACCCAACTGGTCAACTAAACCATTTTTCTTCGCATCAGTACCCAACCACACGCGGCCCTGAGCGATAGCATCAACCTGTTCTGGGGTTTTGTTGCGCGCTTTGGCTACCAGCGTGATGAAGTTTTTATAGCCGTTCTCGATGTTGATTTGCATCATCTGCGAGAAAGCTTCAGGCAGCGCCTTGGTGACTGTGAGGTCTGCCAATGGTGATGTCGCCACGCCGTCGGTATGAACGCCAATGCTATCGAGCGTATTTTCGAAGGTGTTAATCACACCGAAAATACCGATAGAACCGGTTAACGTGCTTGGGCTTGCGACGATGTAGTTAGCCGGTGTGGAGATCCAGTAACCGCCAGAGGCGGCGAGGCCTCCCATGGAAACGACAATCGGTTTGCCCGCAGCGCGTGTAGCTGCCAGCTCAGAGCGAATGACCTCAGAGGCAGAAACGCTACCGCCAGGGCTGTTTACGCGTAGAACAATGGCTTTAATTTTAGGATTTAAACGAGCATCGCGGATCTGACTTGCGGTGGTATCGCCACCCACGTTACCCGGCGTTGCTTGGCCATCCATAATCGCACCATCAGCAAAGATAACGGCGATTTCACTTCCGCTTTTCTTCTCAGCCGGTGGGGTATAGTCATACATGCTGATGGCGCTGAAATCTTTGGTGGTTTTATTCCAGCCAAAGGCTTTGGTAAACAGATTTTCTACATCTGAACGCGAAGCCAACCCATCAACCAGTTTATTATCGAGCGCATATTTGGCGGTATCTCCGCCCGCAGCCTGTAGGCCTTTCAATACACCTTCTGCGCCGGGGAAGAGCTGTTCCGCGGTGATCTGACGGTTTGCGGCAACGGTTGCGACGTAGTTGTTCCACATACCGCTCAGCCACTCGTTATCCGCATCGCGTGCCGCTGGTGACATATCGTCGCGGATCATCGGCTCAACCGCAGATTTATATGTACCAACGCGGAAAATGTGCGTGCTGACCTTAAGCTTATCGAGCAAGGTTTTGTAGTAAAGGTTATTGGTCGCCATGCCGTGCAGATCGACCACGCCCTGCGGTGACAGATAGATTTTGTTGGCATAGCTCGCCAAATAGTACTGGGCTTGGCTATAGCTATCGGCAGTGGCAAAAATTGGTTTACCGCTGTCACGGAACTCACGCAGCGCTTTACCCATATATTGCAGCGAAGGCTGATCCGCGCCCGCAAAATCATTAAGCGACAGCACCATACCGGTGATATTTGGGTCGGTCTTGGCCTGACGGATCATATCGACCACGTCAAACAGTGAGTTTTCCTGTAGACGATTGCTACTTGCACCCAGCAACTCTCTGCCTATCTGGCTAAATTTGTTGCTGATGGCAGGGTTATCGACTACAACGCCGGTCAGGTTAACCAGCAGGGCGCCTTTAACCGGTTCAACGGGTTTGGTTTGCATCTGGAAATAAATTCCCACACAAACCAAAATCAGTAGGATCAGGAATACGTTCAAAATAAACTCGCGGATAAAATTCAGTATCCGCCAAGTCCATCGAAATACACCTGAAATGCATCTCCACAAAAAGTGCATGTGCTCTCCATATAAAATTGGGTTGTCTTATGTTTTGCTTATAACTAATGCTGGCTGCTTAAGCTTGATTTTAGGGGGAGCACACCGATGGGGTCGTAGCGGCGTAAGCCGCCGGAGCGCCCCGCGGTGTGGTAGACCCGTGTATCTCGATCTCTTAAACGACCGGTATTATGTCTTTGACCGTATTTTTTTTAAGAATATCAGTTTTTAAAAACATCAGCATTTTGCGATTCTCGCACTATGCCAGAGTTAGGGTTGTCGCGCCGTATTTTACTGTAAAAAGCATAAATGGTTCTTATAGCTTTTGCTTTTCATATGGGTGAACGCTGAAAGCGCAGCTAATGATGCAAAAACGATAATGTCTAGGTTAACAAATCGTGATAATGTTGATAAAAATTATCAATTAGAAAACAGCATAATTTCGGAGATCGTTATGGATGCGCTGGAAATATTATTACAACGCCGTTCGGCTTCACGTTTGACCGCACCGGCACCTACCGGTGATGCGTTAGAAGCCATTTACCAAGCGGGCTTACGTGCGCCAGACCACGGAACATTGCAGCCGTGGCGCTTTATCACCGTTGAAGGTGAAGGTCAGGAGCGTTTAAGCGCGTTATTACATGGCATAGCCGTGGAAGAACAATTAGATGAAAAGGGCATTGAGAAAGCGAAAAATGCGCCGTTCCGTGCGCCGTTGATTATTACCGTCGTGGCTCACTGTAATACGGAAACCAAGGTTCCACATTGGGAACAGGTAGCTTCAGCCTGTTGTGCCGTTATGGCCATGCAAATGGCGGCGCAGGCACAAGGATTTAACGGTATTTGGCGTACCGGAAAGTGGACGAGCGATGAGAAAGTTCGTGAGGCCTTTGGCTGCCGAGAGCAAGATGAGATCGTTGGATTCCTGTATCTCGGAACGCCACAGCTCAAGTCTCCGCGTGTCGCGCCACTCGACAGTAGCCAATTTGTCAGCGCCTTCTAAGCGCTAGCCATGTTCACTCTGCCGCGCAGCGAATGGCTCGTTGCAGAGTGAACGTTATCTTGTCATACCCACCAAAAATCTTAAGCAGAAAACTATTTTGCTGGTTTACTGCGCAATCACGCGATTTATTCCACAGATCTTTCCGGTATTTCCTTCACTCCCTTACTAAGTTCGGCTTCAAGCGCTAACATAGCAGCCATAAATTAGATGGAAAGGAGTAGATATGACTGCGCCAGCCATTCGTTTGACTCAGTACAGCCATGGGGCGGGATGTGGATGTAAGATCTCCCCTAAAGTGTTAGAAACCATTCTGCACAGCGAACACGCTAAATTTGTTGACCCGAACCTGTTGGTCGGTAACGAAACGCGTGATGATGCCGCTGTTTATGATATCGGTAACGGGGTCGGGATCATCAGCACCACCGACTTCTTTATGCCGATCGTTGACGATCCCTTTGATTTTGGTCGTATAGCCGCCACCAACGCGATTAGTGATATCTATGCGATGGGCGGAAAACCGATTATGGCGATTGCGATTCTCGGTTGGCCGGTCGATAAGCTTGCACCAGAAATCGCCCAGCAGGTGATTGAAGGTGGGCGCTTTGTTTGCCAACAGGCGGGCATTTCACTGGCTGGTGGTCACTCGATTGATGCGCCGGAGCCGATTTTTGGCTTAGCCGTTACCGGCATGGTGAGCACCGATCGCGTGAAGAAAAACAGCGCTGCGCAGGCGGGGTGTAAACTCTATCTGACCAAACCGCTCGGTATCGGTGTGTTAACCACCGCTGAGAAGAAAAGCAAGCTGCGTCCAGAACATCAGGGCGTTGCCACTGAGACTATGTGCCAGCTCAATAAGCCAGGTGCAGATTTTGCCGATATTGCGGGCGTCACGGCGATGACCGATGTGACCGGTTTTGGTCTGCTGGGGCATCTGAGTGAAATTTGCCAAGGCTCAGGTTTACAAGCCACTGTCTGGTTTGATCAAATACCGAAACTGCCTGATGTCGAAAGCTACATCAATGAAGGCTGCGTGCCGGGCGGTACTGGTCGTAACTTTGAAAGCTACGGCCATCTGGTGGGTGAAATGACGGATTTGCAGCGCAAATTGTTGTGCGATCCACAAACCTCCGGTGGCTTATTGCTGGCTGTTTTACCCGAAGCTGAAGCTCAGATCCAAGACGTAGCCAATCGCTTTGGACTAACGCTAACGGCCATCGGTGAGCTCCATCCGCGCCAGCCAGAACAGCCTCTGATTGAGGTGCAGTAATGGTTTTGCCCTCCAATCCACGCGTTAACTCGCGAGCCAACGGCGTGGATTACCATCGTATTCTGGTTGATGATATCCCGTTAATTGATGTTCGTGCTCCCGTTGAGTTCGCTCAGGGGGCATTTCCCTGCGCGCAAAATCTGCCGCTTATGTTAGACAGCGAGCGCGAAGCCGTTGGTATCTGTTACAAGCAGCACGGTCAGGACGCCGCGATAAAGCTGGGTAATGAACTGGTTTATGGTGCGGTGCGCGATGCTCGTCTAGCTGCATGGCGCGAACAATGTGCTCGTCACCCCGAAGGTTATATTTATTGTTTTCGCGGTGGGTTGCGTTCACACATTGTTCAGCAGTGGCTGCATGAAAGCGGGGTGGACTATCCTCTTATTGAGGGCGGTTATAAAGCCTTGCGCACCTTTGCGATGAAGGCCACCGAGCAAGCATCACTGCTGCCAATGGTGCTTATTGGTGGCAATACTGGCAGTGGTAAGACCCGTATGCTGCGTGAGCTGGCGGCGGGTATCGATTTAGAAGGTGTTGCCCATCATCGTGGTTCATCGTTTGGCCGCACCTTGGTCAAGCAAAGCAGCCAGATCGATTTTGAAAACCGTCTGGCTGTGGATTTACTCAAAAAACAAGATCAAGGCATACGTCACTGGTTCCTTGAAGATGAAGGGCGGATTATTGGCTCAAATCATCTGCCGATCTGTTTTTATGATCGAATGCAACAAGCGCCGGTTGCGGTGGTGGACGATCCTTTTGAAACACGCATCGTCCGATTGCAGGAAGAGTACATTGATCTGATGCGCGTTGAGTTTGAACGTGCTTACGGACGAGAATTAGGTTGGGATAATTACGTTGAATACCTGCATCACGGTTTGTTTGCGATCCGCAAACGCTTGGGCATGGAACGTTATACTAAACTTAAACTCTATCTAGAGCAGGCGCTTATTCAGCAGCGTGAAACGCGTATCAGCGATGGGCATCTCGCGTGGCTGGTACCGTTGCTGCAAGAATATTATGACCCGATGTACCGCTATCAACTGGAAAAGAAAGCGGAGCGTATTGTCTTCCGAGGCAATTATTCGGAAGTTAAGGACTATTTATTGGCGACCAGCCAGACTTACGGTGACTGATGCGTCTGTTTATTGCGGAAAAACCAAGCCTGGCGCGCGCGATTGCCGACGTGCTGCCAAAACCTCACCGACGTGGTGACGGGTATATCTCTTGTGGTTCAGGTGACACTGTCACGTGGTGCATTGGCCATTTGCTTGAACAAGCGGAGCCAGATGCCTACGACACGCGCTACGCGCGCTGGAACTTAGCCGATCTGCCGATTGTGCCTGAGAAATGGCAGCTAAAGCCTAAACCCTCTGTTGCCAAACAGCTCAACGTGATTAAACGGTTGTTGGTTGACGCCCAGCAGGTTATCCATGCGGGTGACCCCGATCGTGAAGGGCAACTGCTGGTGGACGAGGTGTTAGATTACCTAGAGCTGGCGCCTGAAAAGCGTCAAACCGTGCAGCGCTGCCTGATTAATGACTTAAACCCACAGGCGGTAGAGCGTGCTGTTTCGCGGTTGCGTGATAACCGTGAGTTTATCCCTCTGTGCGTGTCGGCGCTGGCCCGTTCACGGGCGGATTGGCTATACGGCATCAATATGACCCGTGCGTATACCATTTTAGGCCGCAATGCGGGCTATAACGGCGTGCTGTCGGTGGGCCGTGTGCAGACGCCGGTATTAGGCTTGGTGGTGCGCCGTGACGAAGAGATTGAAAACTTCGTCAGCAAGGATTTCTATGAGGTTAAAGCTCATATCGTGACGCCTGCGGAAGAGCGTTTTACGGCGATGTGGATACCGAGTGAATCATGCGAACCTCATCAGGATGAAGAGGGGCGTTTGCTGAATAAGGCACTGGCTGAGCACGTTATCAAACGGATTGAAGGCCAGCCCGCCCTTGTCACCGGTTATAATGATAAACGGGAATCAGAAACCGCACCGTTGCCATTCTCGCTTTCGGCTTTGCAAATCGAGGCCGCTAAGCGTTTTAACCTAAGTGCTCAACAGGTGCTGGATCTTTGTCAGCGCCTGTATGAAACCCACAAACTGATTACCTATCCTCGTTCCGATAGCCGCTATTTGCCTGAAGAGCATTTTGCTGGACGTCATGCTGTGATGAACGCTATCGCTTCACATGTCCCAGATTTACAACAGGTCGCTGCTGTTGATCCCGACAGACGCAATCGTTGCTGGGATGATAAAAAGGTTGATGCTCACCATGCGATTATCCCGACCGCGCGTGCTGGCAATATCAATTTAAGCGACGATGAACGCAAAATTTATACCTTAGTGGCGCGTCAATATCTGATGCAGTTTTGTCCGGATGCTATGTACCGTAAATGCGTTATTGATTTAGATATTGCCAACGGTAAGTTTGTGGCCAAAGCGCGCTTCCTCGCTGAAGCAGGCTGGCGAGCGTTGCTGGGTGCCAAAGAGCGAGATGATGAGGATGAAGGTTCTCCGCTGCCGGTGGTTGCTAAGGGAGATGAGCTGCTGTGTGAGAAAGGCGAGCTGATGGAACGTCAAACTCAGCCCCCGCGTCCATTCACCGATGCAACGTTATTATCGGCCATGACGGGTATTGCGCGTTTTGTGCAAGATAAAGAGCTAAAGAAAATCCTACGAGCGACCGATGGTTTAGGGACTGAAGCTACGCGTGCTGGAATTATAGAATTATTGTTCCGGCGTACATTTTTGTACAAAAAGGGTCGCTATATACATTCGTCAGAGGCGGGAAGAGCGCTGATCCACTGTTTGCCTGAAATTGCAGCAAGGCCGGATATGACCGCAGATTGGGAAGCCACGCTGACCCAAATCAGTGAAAAAAATCGACGCTATCAGGACTTTATGCAGCCGCTGGTGGGCACTCTGTATCAGCTTATCGATCAGGCGAGAAGCAATCGAAATCCTCAGGCGTTTCGCGGTTTACCTCCGGCGGCTGAAAAAAGCGCCAAGCGAAAATATAAGCCAAAAGCAAAGGAGAACAAGGCATGAAAAAGAACGCGATAAGATTCTGGGTGTTGCCGTTGGTGCTGCTCAGCGCGACGGCGATGGCAAATCGCAACAATGGCATTGATGTCGTTGTGCCAGTTTCTCCAGAAATTTTGAATAACACAAATGGCTATAGTAATACCGACAGCAATGTGAACTGCCCACGTTGCTGTATTTATGATAACCGTAGCTATTCAGAAGGCGCGGTGGTGAAGGCTGAAGGGGTATTGTTGCAGTGCTCAGCGGATAAAAACGTATTGAGCACCAATAATCTCAAATGGGTTGTATTGAAAAAAGGTTAATGCACAACGTTAACAAGCCGTTGCAAAGAGCCCAAGGTTATTTAGATTGTGGCAATTGAAAGTAAAAAGGCCAGCGCTTAGCACTGGCCTTTTTACTTATTTACGCCTCATCATCTTGTTGCGATAACCGCGCTAGCTTCTGTTGATAGGCGTGTAGCAGGGGAATATCAGCCGGTGCCAAATCATAAGACTCGGCTTGCTGCGGAGTTACCCATACCAATGCGGCATGTTCGTTGGCGATGAATTCACCCTCGGTATGCTGCACACGCCAAGCATGCAGATGGATAGTTTTATTCTCAAGCCTCAGCGTGCTGCTGGCGACATAATCCGCCACGCTGCATCTGACCGACAACTCTTCTGCCAGCTCACGGCACAGCGCCTCAGGCTGAGTTTCACCCATCTCAACCTTACCGCCGGGAAATTCCCACAAACCAGCCTGATCTTTATTCGCCCCTCGTTGGGCTAATAAGATTTTGCCTCGCGATTCAATAATGGCGGCAACGACATCGATCGTATTATGAGGTGCGGTCATTTCTATCACGCCAGCTTAAACTCAGCCCAAATTGGCGCATGATCGGAAGGCTTTTCCATTCCGCGAATTTCGTAATCGATACCGGTGTCGATGCATTTTTCAGCGAGCGGTTGGCTTGCCAAAACTAAATCTATGCGCAGACCACGGTTGTCATCAAAGCCTTTTGAGCGGTAGTCAAACCATGAGAACTGATCGTTACGCTCAGGGTTAGCTTGGCGATAGGTATCAATGAGTCCCCAGTTTTTCAGGCGATCCATCCATTCGCGCTCTTCGGGTAAGAATGAACATTTCCCAGTGCGTAACCAACGCTTACGGTTTTCTTCGCCAATACCAATATCATCATCGGTTGGGCTAATGTTTACGTCACCCATCACGATCACTTGTCCCGCAGGGGTCTGTTCAGACTCAAGATAGTTCTGCAAATCTTGATAGAACTTAGTTTTCGCTGGGAATTTGATAGGGTGGTCACGGCTTTCACCTTGCGGGAAGTAACCGTTGATCACCGTGAGCACGCCGGTCGGCGTTGCAATATCGGCCATGATGATACGACGCTGGGCATCTTCTTCATCGGTCGGAAAGCCTTTGCGTACCGCCAATGGTTTTTCCTTCGTCAGCAAAGCCACGCCGTAATGACCTTTTTGGCCATGATAGAAAATGTGATATCCCAGATGCTCTAAATCAGCCAGTGGGAACATATCATCGTGAACTTTTGTTTCTTGCAGGCCAATCACATCAGGCTGATGTTTTGCGATGATGGCTTCAAGTTGATGTGGACGGGCACGCAGTCCATTGATATTAAAAGAGATAAATTTCATAAGTGCAGGCCATATTGAAGCGTTCTGTTTAACAAAGCGTTGTTAAACAACAGTTGTGAATGAATAGTAGCAGAAAGCCTATCAATTCAAAAATCAGGGTCAGCCACTATGCCCAACGGTTCAAATTATGTGGTTGATAGTGGTCGAATTCTTTTAGGATTACCGCAGGATCTTCTAAACAAACGAGCGTATCGACATACTGTTGACGAACAAAACCCTGTTGGGCGCTGTAGCGTAGAAATTCGATAAGTTTTTGGTAATAGCCTGCAACGTCCATGAGTGCGATCGGTTTATTGTGGTAGCCGATTTGGCTCCACGTCCAGATTTCGAATAATTCTTCTAAGGTTCCGATGCCGCCGGGTAGGGCGATAAACCCATCAGACAGCTCAGCCATGCGTGCTTTACGGGTATGCATATCGGGCACAATATCCAGCGAGGTTAGGCCGTAGTGCGCGGTTTCCGCTTCCACTAAACGCTGTGGTATGACGCCATGCACTTCGCCACCGGCTTCAAGTACCGCATTGGCTAACACGCCCATGAGCCCTTTACTGCCACCACCATAGATCAACCGACGACCTTGCTGCGCAAGTGTACGGCCGAGCCGTTTAGCTGCATCGGAATAGGCTGGATGAGTGCCTTCACTGGCGCCGCAAAAAACGCAGATATTGTTACGCATGACATACCCTAGTGCTGGAGAGAAAAGCAGTGGTATAGCGGATTGGTGTTAGGAATTCAAGGAGATGATGGAGAACAGGAAATTATAGTGAAATGGGGAATATGCGATTTTTATATTTGTTTGGGATTGTGAAGCTAAGAAAGGATGGTGGTGGGGGAAGGATTCGAACCTTCGAAGTCTGAGACGGCAGATTTACAGTCTGCTCCCTTTGGCCGCTCGGGAACCCCACCACGAAATTCGTGGTTACGAATTGTTGCCCGGTTTTCTCCGGAAAGCTGCGGCTAACAGCTTTTTTATCTCATCAGGAAGAAGAGATGGTGGTGGGGGAAGGATTCGAACCTTCGAAGTCTGAGACGGCAGATTTACAGTCTGCTCCCTTTGGCCGCTCGGGAACCCCACCAGATTTTTAATCGCTCCGTTATCACCGGAAGCGGGGCGCATAATAACAAATCGCGCCGCGCTGTAAAGCATTGGGAGGTAAAAAATATTTTGTTTGCCGTTTTTTTGCACTTAACGCCTTTTGTGTGAACAAAAAGCAGAGAAAAAGTCGTCAATCAGAATATAACTGTACGATTCCCATAAACAAATACTCGCTGTGCCAGCACGCGATACAGCGCTCGGCTGAGCACATTTTTTTCAACGTCGCGCCCCGCACGCATCATTTCATCGGCGGTATAAGTATGGTCGACGTTAATAACGTCTTGCATGATGATTGGGCCTTCATCCAGATCGTTATTAACGAAGTGCGCGGTTGCGCCAATAATCTTCACGCCGCGCTCATAGGCTTGGTGATAAGGGCGCGCGCCAATGAATGCGGGAAGGAAAGAGTGGTGAATATTAATAATCTGATTAGGGAAATGACTGATAAATTCAGGCGTTAATATGCGCATGTATTTCGCTAATACCACGTAGTCTGGCGTATGTTTTTTAATTTCAGCCACCATGGCTGCGTCATGTTCTTCGCGTGAGAGGCCTTCATGACTGACCAACGTGAAGGGAATATCGAAACGCTCAACCAGCGATTGCAACGTCGAGTGGTTGCCAATGACCGCCGCAATTTCAACGTCTAAGCCCCCAAAGGCGCTTTTCATCAGCAGGTCGCCAAGGCAATGTGCCTCTTTGGTGACAAGCACCACAATGCGTTGACGGCCTGATACCGTAAGCTCGCGCTCAGAACCTGAAGGGAGTGCGCCATCCAGATCGGCCAGTAGTGTTTCATCGTTGAAAATACCTTCCAGCTCGGTACGCATGAAAAAGCGACCGGTGAGATGGTCAACGAATTCATTATTCTGAATGATATTGAGCTGGTGTTTGTAGCAAATGTTGGTGATCTTGGCGATCAGCCCTTTCGCATCAGGGCAGATGGTGCGGAGAACTTTACGTTGAATAACGGGTTGTGACATGTGTTGGTTTCCTGTCTAGATATTTTTATTATTGCGGATGATCTTATTGACCACAGCATTTCTTATATTTTTTGCCAGAACCACAAGGGCAGGGATCGTTTCTGTCTACTTGCGGTTTGGTTCCATCCACATAATACCAACGTTGATCCAAACGAATAAAGCGCGAACATTCATGAATCGAATTATTTTGATTTTCGGCTTCAGAATGGTAGCGCGCGAAGAATTCAACAAAGCCTTCATCGCTGTTCTTACCGCTGGCAGTTTTAACAATCGTTAACCCTAGCCACTCGGTATCCGCAAAACTTTCTTCAATCGCGGCGCGTTGCTTATCCATTCCACATTCTGGGTGCCAAGTTTCCACCAGATAATCGACGTTGCGCACCACATAGGCGGTATAGCGTGAGCGCATCAGTTGTTCAGGTTCAGCGGCTATACGCTGTCCGCTAATAATAGGTTCGCAGCATTGGGCAAACATATTACCGCTTTGGCATGGGCAAGGTGAGTGGCTATCAGGCGGTGTGTGCGGGGCAGATATCATGGCAGTTGAACCTTATCGAAAGACGAATTGAGGCTATGGTATCGAATCCTTATCTCAGCCGCTACGAGGGCGTGACGCTGAGATAATATTCTGAATCATCAGCTAATAAATAATTGTAACGAATAGGCCTTTTAGTTAAATGTGCGTAATGGCGCGCAAAACGCGTCATTCCAGAAATATCTATGCAGCACAAGGCGGCATATTGAGCCAAAATAGAAGGAGCACTAGTGAAAGGAGGTTCTTAATGGCGCTGCCACTGGAAAGTAAGCGAGTAATGATCGTTGAAGACGATCCTGTCTTTCGCTGTGTACTTGCCGGATACCTCCAATCCCAAGGCGCTTTGATTCAGGAAGCAGCCAATGGAATAGAGGCCTTAAGTTTATTGGATGAGTTCACTCCAGACGCAATTCTTTGTGATCTTGCGATGCCAAAAATGGGCGGGATCGAGTTTATTAAACGATTCAGAGAACGGGGTTTCCAAACGCCGGTCGTCGTGATTTCTGCGACTGAAGAAATGGCTGACGTTGCAAATGCGATGCGTCTTGGCGTGCGTGATGTATTGCTCAAGCCCATAACCGACCTCAGCAGATTGCAGGAAACGCTTTTATCCTGCTTTTATCCCGATCTATTCGAATCTCCGGCCTTAGAGAAAGATGAGTTTATCCATGATTGGGAGCTATTGAGCCAAGATCCTGAATATGCTGCGCGTTTGCTTAAACAGTTACAGCCACCGGTTCAACAAACCATTTGTGGTTGTAAGGTAAATTATCGACAACTCACTTCGCTGAATAATTCAGGCTTGGTGTTAGATATCGCGCCGTTATCCAGTAATGATCTCGCATTCTATTGTTTAGATGTTTCGCGGGCGGGAGAGAACGGCATTTTGGCAGCACTAATGGTACGGGCGATTTTTAACGGGTTGCTGCAAGAACAGCTGGCTCACCAAGAGTTGCGCTTGCCCCAAATGTCTACCATCCTTAAACAGGTTAATCACCTGTTGCGTCAGGCAAATCTTGATGGACAGTTTCCTTTGCTGGCTGGGTATTATCATGTTCAGCAACAGAATCTCATTCTTGTTTCTGCTGGTTTGCATGCCAAGATTCATGCAGGTGATAACCTGATTCAGCTTAATAGCGGTGTACCTTTAGGCACAATGGGCTCAATTCACATCAATCAGGTTAGTCAGCGGTGTAGCCATTGGCAGAGCCAAATCTGGGGCGCGGGTGGGCATCTACGTTTAATGCTGACGTCACCGCACCACTGATTTTTTTCAGTTTTATCTGCTTTTTAATTTAATCAGTTAATGAGTCGTTATTTATCTAAAAGGCCGGTTGCTTGTAATATCCTCAATCGGTCTGTAATTACTTTGAATTTAATGCGCACAAATTACTAACTGGTATACTCGCGCTGGAAATTAGCATTCATATCCGCCAAATAAAATGGATATGAACACGGAGCTAAACGATTAGAGAGGTTGTATGTCAACGTCAGTAAGAAAAATCAGAAAAGCTGTTATACCTGTCGCAGGGCTAGGAACACGTATGTTGCCAGCCACCAAAGCCATTCCGAAAGAAATGTTGCCGTTGGTGGATAAGCCACTGATTCAATATGTTGTGAATGAGTGTATTGCTGCAGGGATTAACGAGATTATTCTGGTTACACATTCTTCAAAAAACTCTATCGAAAACCATTTCGACACCAGTTTTGAATTAGAAGCAATGCTGGAAAAACGCGTTAAGCGTCAGCTTCTGGCTGAAGTGCAGTCTATTTGCCCTAAGCATGTCACCATCATGCAAGTTCGTCAGGGATTAGCGAAAGGCTTAGGCCATGCGATCCTGTGCGCACATCCACTGGTTGGTGATGAGCCATTTGCCGTTATCCTGCCTGATGTGATTTTGGATGAGTACACCTCCGACCTGAGTAAAGATAATTTGAGTGAGATGCTGTCTCGCTACGAAGCAACAGGCCATAGCCAGATTATGGTTGAGCCAGTACCGATGGAAGATGTTTCTAACTATGGCGTTGCAGATTGCAGCGGTGTTGAGCTGAAGGCGGGTGAGAGCACTCCGATGAAAGCGGTCGTTGAGAAGCCTGCACGCGATAAAGCACCTTCAAACTTGTCAATTGTAGGTCGCTATGTACTCTCTCCAGAGATCTGGCCACTGCTGTCTAAAACACCTCCTGGTGCTGGTGAAGAAATCCAATTAACAGATGCGATTGCTATGTTAATGAAGAAAGAAACCGTTGAAGCTTATCACCTGAAAGGTCTGAGCCATGACTGCGGGAATAAAATGGGTTACATGCAGGCATTCGTTGAATATGGCATGCGCCACGCATCGTTAGGTAAAGAATTCACCACGTGGTTGAAGTCGTTAGATTTGAACGACTAAAAGCCGCTGTGTTTAAAAAACTCTGTAAAGGATGCCTCGGCATCCTTTTTTTATGCAAGTTATCTTAAAGATTCGCGTAAAGGTACGAGGAAGCTTAAATACTTGTCTAAGTAAATAATGACTAAATGTATGACCTCTTTGATTTAAATTCCATCTCCATCGCTTCGCAATACTCAATCTGCCTAAAGCAATGCCCTGAAGGGATCAAAAGATAAGTCTTTTTTAATAATGGCGTCTCGCCTAGCGGGATTTCTCTTGAATTAAGGCTGTACGGGAACAATCCCATACCTTGTTTGTGGTATATATTGGGGTGTAAATCAAAAAAATATTAACTTTGCTGAAGATTGATTATATCAATATAACCATAGTTACTGTTGTTTATTACTCAGATGTTTACTATCAATTTAAGGTATTTTAAATGCATGGTTATCAGCTGTTCCTATGCCTATTACAACGGTAGAAATTAATCTAGAACCCGTCCATTGCTAGAAATTCCACAGCGTGAAAGATAAGTCCTACAGAAGCGTAGGAGTGTCGTTGTACGCTCACAGAAGAGGGTATGCCGCAGTGGTGTGGTTTTCTTCAGCCATATTGCAAATGGGCACAGTATCTTGCCGTATGGACTCTCGTGACATGCTATTCAAAATGGATTTTAAAAATCGAATTTATTTGCGTGCATAGAATCAATTGCTATACGTAAGGGTTTAGATGCATAAGCCCATTAGTAAAATATGGATAAAAAAATAGCCTCATAAGAGGCTATTTATACAGATTTAGTTGTAATGTTCAGAAGAAAATTACAGCAGGAAATCGTCCAGAGATTTACCTTGTTCTTCGATAGCTTGCTTAATCACAGCTGGAGTACGGCCTTGACCAGTCCAGGTTTTAGTTTCGCCATTTTCGTCAACATACTGGTATTTAGCAGGACGCGCAGCGCGTTTTGCTTTACCTGCTACTTTACCAGCAGCCATGGTCTGCAGCAGTTCATTAGGATCGATACCGTCAGCAATCAGCATTTCGCGGTATTGCTGTAATTTACGAGTACGTTCTTCGATCTCAGCTTGTGCCTGACTATCTTCTTCACGACGTTCGTTTACAACAACTTCCAATTTCTCCAGCATTTCTTCCAGAGTTTCTAAAGTGCATTCTCTAGCCTGAGCACGAAGAGTACGGATGTTGTTCAGAATTTTTAATGCTTCGCTCATTGTCCTAATCTCAAATTATATTGGTGGGGGGCGTCTCGATTATAATAGAGTGCCAGTTTATTTAACGCAATAGTGAATTTTGTAAGATTAGCAAAATATTTCGTAATATAAGCAAATAATGCTTCTTTAAACACTATAACGAATATAGCTACTTGTTATTCAGATTACAACATGGAGTTCAAAGCAGCTAAAGCACCAAACCGAAGTCTATTAAAATATAATCGTATTGACGGCGTTGTTATGTTTCAAGGCGGATATTTTTTGTTGATTAAATCTACAGATCTTTAAGCGCAGTCACACGCCACATTGCTAATATAAGGCAAAAGCTGGTGAGAATTATCGGAAAAACTAGGGTGCTAAATCCCTTTATAGTAACAATCCCATCAATTAGCAAAATCAGAGTTTGGTGTGACATCATTTCTTAACAGAGTGTTGTGTCCCTCGCATTTTTAGACAAAATATTGTTTTATCAGATATTGATATAGATTCAGGCTTTAAGAATAACGCGATTGGCTAGGCATTTTTTTTCATAACTTTATGCCATCATCGGTGCGTTGGCTGTGATAAAATCCGGTCAGTTACGCGATTCTATATGGGGCTTAGAGCAGGTTGTGGCACAACTATATTTTTATTATTCAGCGATGAATGCGGGAAAATCAACGGCGTTACTTCAATCTTCCTATAACTATCAGGAACGAGGAATGCGTACGCTGGTGTTTACCGCAGAAATTGACAATCGTTTTGGTGTGGGAAAAGTGAGCTCACGTATTGGTCTGAGTTCACAGGCTCAACTTTATAATAGCGAAACACCTCTGTTCGATATGATTCGGCAGGAAAATGATGTTTTGCCGGTCAACTGCGTGTTAGTGGATGAGTGTCAATTCCTGACCAAAGATCAGGTTAATCAACTTTCTGATGTTGTGGATAACTTGGATATCCCGGTATTGTGCTACGGATTAAGAACTGATTTTCGCGGCGAGTTGTTTGGGGGAAGCCAATACCTATTAGCCTGGGCGGATAAATTGGTTGAGCTTAAAACGATTTGCCACTGCGGACGCAAAGCGAATATGGTGCTACGTCTAGACGAGCACGGTAAAGCATTAAAGGACGGTGAGCAGGTTGTGATTGGTGGCAATGAAAGCTACGTCTCAGTCTGCCGTAAGCACTATAAAGACGCGTTAGCGTGATACTTGTTGTTCGTTGCTGCTGAGCATCAGCAGAGTACAGATAATGAGGCACACGTCTTCTCAGGGCGTGTGTCGAAAGATAAACATATTCCCCAGTTTCCCCAGCTCAAGTTTGCGCATTGCATAATCGCACACATTCTATATACCCATCTGTTACCGATGCACTGACATCAATCTTTAACGCCTTCTATATTTCTTCCTCCTTAAATCATTAATCTGTAGCCAGACTTGTTATGATGGCCGAATATTGCCGCATGGAGTAGGGGATACGATGTTTGGTTTCGTACTCGTTTATATGCCTTTCCCATCTTCTGATGATAGAGAAGCATTGAGTGAATAGGGATATTCAATAGACATAAAAAAACCCGCCAGCGGCGGGTTTTATATTTATATAAGGAAACCTAATTATTTCTTAGATTTTTTCTCAGCTTTAGCAGCAGGTGCTTTTACGGCTTCAACTTCGTGTGATTCGCTGAACTCACGACCGTAGAAAGTATCCATCAGAATTTGCTTCAGTTCTGAGATCAGTGGGTAGCGCGGGTTCGCACCGGTACACTGGTCATCGAACGCATCTTCAGACAGTTTGTCAACTTTAGCCAAGAAGTCTGCTTCTTGAACGCCAGCTTCACGGATAGATGCTGGAATACCCAGATCTGCCTTGATGCTATCCAACCATGCCAACAGTTTTTCAATCTTCGCGGCAGTACGGTCGCCCGGAGCGCTCAGACCTAAATGGTCTGCAATTTCAGCATAACGACGACGAGCCTGAGGGCGGTCATACTGGCTGAAAGCAGTCTGTTTAGTTGGGTTATCGTTCGCGTTATAGCGGATAACGTTAGAAATCAGCAGGGCGTTTGCTAAGCCGTGTGGGATATGGAACTCAGAACCCAGTTTGTGGGCCATGGAGTGACATACACCCAAGAAGGCGTTGGCAAATGCGATACCAGCGATAGTTGCCGCGTTGTGAACACGTTCACGAGCAACAGGGTTTTTCGCCCCTTCGTGGTAGCTTGCTGGCAGGTTTTCTTTCAGCAGTTTCAGCGCTTGCAGAGCCTGACCGTCAGAGTATTCGTTAGCCAGAACAGAAACGTAAGCTTCTAAAGCATGGGTCACGGCATCCAAACCACCGAACGCACACAGTGATTTTGGCATGTTCATGACTAAGTTCGCATCAACGATCGCCATGTCTGGTGTTAATGCATAGTCAGCCAGTGGATATTTCTGACCTGTTGCATCATCGGTTACCACAGCAAACGGAGTGACTTCTGAACCGGTACCTGAAGTGGTGGTGACGGCGATCATTTTCGCTTTCACACCCATTTTAGGGAACTTGTAGATACGCTTACGGATATCCATGAAGCGCAGAGCCAGTTCTTCAAAGTGAGTTTCAGGATGTTCGTACATCACCCACATAATTTTGGCTGCGTCCATTGGTGAACCACCACCCAGCGCGATAATCACGTCTGGTTTGAAGGAGTTCATCAGCTCTGCACCTTTACGTACGATGCTCAGCGTTGGGTCAGCTTCAACTTCGAAGAAGACTTCAGTTTCGATCCCGTGACCTTTCAGAACTTTGGTGATCTGATCGGCATAACCGTTGTTGAACAGGAAGCGGTCAGTCACGATGAAGGCACGTTTTGCACCATCAGAGGCTACTTCATCCAGCGCGATTGGCAAAGAGCCACGGCGGAAGTAGATAGATTTCGGAAGTTTATGCCACAACATGTTTTCTGCTCGCTTCGCCACGGTTTTTTTGTTCATCAGGTGTTTAGGCCCGACGTTTTCAGAGATGGAGTTACCACCCCAAGAACCACAACCCAGAGTCAAAGATGGAGCAAGTTTGAAGTTATACAGGTCACCGATACCACCTTGAGAAGCAGGGGTGTTGATCAGGATACGTGCAGTCTTCATTTTTTCGCCGAAGTAATTTACACGCTCAGGTTGATTATCCTGATCGGTATACAGGCAAGAAGTATGGCCGATGCCACCCATCTCAACCAGTTTCTCAGCTTTAGTGACAGCTTCTTCAAAGTTTTTAGCGCGGTACATTGCCAGCGTTGGAGACAGTTTTTCATGAGCGAATGGTTCAGACTCATCAACAACTTTCACTTCACCAATCAGGATCTTCGTGGTTGCTGGAACAGTGATGCCGGCCATTTTTGCAATTTCAGTGGCTGGCTGTCCTACGATGGCTGCGTTCAGGCCACCGTTTTTCAGGATGATATCCTGAACGGCTTTCAATTCTTTACCTTGCAACATGTAGCCGCCGTGAGTCGCAAAACGCTCACGCACTGCGTCATAAACGGAGTCAACTACGATAACGGACTGTTCTGAAGCACAGATCACGCCGTTGTCGAAGGTTTTAGACATCAGGATAGAAGCAACAACACGTTTGATGTCGGCAGTTTCGTCAACAACAACCGGTGTGTTACCAGCACCAACGCCGATAGCAGGTTTACCAGAGCTATACGCTGCTTTAACCATGCCTGGGCCACCGGTGGCCAGAATCAGGTTAATGTCTGGGTGATGCATCAGTTGGTTAGACAGTTCAACGCTAGGCTGATCGATCCAGCCGATGATGTCTTTTGGTGCGCCAGCTGCGATAGCAGCCTGCAAAACGATATCCGCGGCTTTGTTCGTGGCGTTTTTGGCACGAGGATGCGGAGAGAAGATGATACCGTTACGGGTTTTCAGGCTGATTAACGCCTTGAAGATGGCCGTAGAGGTTGGGTTAGTGGTCGGTACGATACCGCAGATGATACCGATAGGCTCTGCAATAGTGATAGTACCGAAAGTGTCGTCCTGAGACAGGATGCCACAGGTTTTTTCATCTTTGTAAGCGTTATAGATATATTCAGATGCAAAGTGGTTTTTAATCACTTTATCTTCCACGATACCCATACCTGATTCCTCAACGGCTAATTTAGCCAATGGGATACGGGCATCAGCAGCAGCCAGAGCGGCGGCGCGGAAGATTTTATCTACTTGTTCTTGAGTGTAATTGGCAAACTCACGCTGGGCTTTTTTAACACGTGCTACTAACGCATCTAGTTCAGCGATATTGGTTACAGCCATAATGCTCTCCTGATAATGTTAAACTTTTTTAGTCAATGAGCCGCACAAGCAACAAGTATAGACAGATAAATGTGCTCTCTTTCAGAAACTTCACTTGCTGAAAAGTTCCCGTTGGCTGATTTGCTAAAACAGCTTAGCTAGCAGTGGAGAAGTAAAGCCTGTGTTAAACATGAACGGTTTGGCTTTCTGCTAATCAGTGGGCCAGACGATAATAGCAGGCCTTTACTGTGACTCTGAGCTTACCCATTCTTAGGTAGTTGTTTTGTGATTTAGCTCACAAAAATGTCAAGCTGACACCTTTCAGCAGTGCGGTATTGAGAGCTTTTATCATTAACAACTAAAAGCGCCGTATTTTGCAGCGAAGTATCGATAAAATAAAACATTTTCGCAACAATGAGCCTCTTTTTGCGCTTCCGGTTAAATGCGGTAAGAAATTCGTACATTGAGCATAGATCGGGGCCATTATTTCCATTACATTACGCCGCAAGAACGTATCACTCTATCGTGATTTGCTAACATTGTTCACCACGCTGATTTGCTCGTGACAATGTTAAGAATGACAGTCGCGTTAATAACATGGTTTTGGAGAGCATGGTGAGCCAGTCTTTGCTGGATTTATCTGGTTACATTAAGTTTTTTGTTGGTCTCTTCGCATTGGTCAATCCGGTGGGTATTCTGCCGGTGTTTATCAGTATGACGAGCTATCAGGCGGTTGCAGCGCGCAACAAAACCAACCTGACGGCTAACACGTCGGTTGCCATCATTTTGATCTCTTCTTTATTGCTGGGTGATTCAATACTGATGTTCTTTGGCATCTCGATTGATTCCTTCCGTATTGCGGGTGGGATCTTGGTAGTGACCATCGCGATGTCGATGATTAGCGGGAAGCTGGGCGAGGATAAGCAGAACAAACAAGAAAAATCAGAAACTGCGATCCGAGAAAACGTGGGCGTTGTACCGCTGGCGTTGCCATTAATGGCCGGGCCCGGCGCCATCAGCTCAACAATAGTGTGGAGCTCTCGCTACCATGGCTGGCAAAACCTGCTTGGTTTTTCTTTGGCCATTATTCTGTTCGCGTTTTGTTGTTGGCTACTGTTTAGGGCCGCACCGCTGCTGGTTCGTCTGTTAGGCCAAACGGGTATTAACGTCATCACGCGAATTATGGGTCTGCTATTAATGGCGTTAGGCATTGAATTTATTGTTACGGGATTACGATCGATTTTCCCCGGCCTGCTATAACCCTTCAAATATTGCGACCTGATGAAACCGCTGTCGGCGATGCCGATGGCGGTTTTTTTAACTGGTCCACATAGTTGCCTTAATAGACCGCTATTCCTCATTTCAGCGATAAACCTGCGCTATTTCAATAAGTTTGTTTTACTTACGTGATGATTTATTGACGTAATAAGCACAAATTTTGTTCAGAAAATCACATCATAACATTCTGTTGAAACCCGTTATTAGTGGGCTTATCGAACGCTCATAAGATCATCAATGGTTGAATCTGCTTACATTTGTTAATTTAACGATGTATTACTTCATGACTTTCCTTAAGACTGAATGATTCGCTTTATAACATAGCTTCAAGAAAAGATATTATGTTATATCAGCGAGTTATCATTGATCTTTCCCCTCCCTCAGTGCAGTCTGTCAGAACGTCATCGTTTCAATAAAGAGAATTGCGTAACATTTCTATAAAAATAATTAGCAGTGATTTTAACCATCTGTTAGCTTCTGGGCGTAATCACTACGCTTAGCGTTGATGAGAAAACTTTGTGCTGAAGTATTAATAGAAAAGTTTCGCTGAATATTTTGACGTCTGATCTGAGTCAAAGAGTGTTGTCAGTAAAAGTTCTAGATCTGAAAGGATAATGACGTTTCAAAACCACCTATCGTATCGACAACTTCGTTCCTTGTCGGTGTGGCCATAAAGCTAACAAATGTTGGCATGTCCTAATGGACATCTTATTAAAGGGGAGTGGGTATACAATGAGCAAACACATCAAAAAGAATTTACTGGCCGTAAGCGTTATGGCGGCATTGGGCATGTTTAGCATTGCGCAAGTGCAGGCGGCGGATGTTCCTGCCGGTGTAAAACTGGCCGATAAGCAGGAGCTGGTTAAAAATAACGGCTCTGAAGTTCAGTCATTAGATCCACATAAAATCGAAGGCGTGCCTGAAAACAACGTCACTAATGACTTGATGGAAGGTTTAACCCAGCATGATCCGCAGGGTAAAACGATCCCAGGCACGGCGGTGAGTTGGGATAATAAGGATTTTAAAGTATGGACTTTCCATATTCGCCCGGATGCTAAATGGTCAAATGGCCAGCCTGTTACCGCAGAAGATTTTGTTTATAGCTGGCAGCGTATTGTTGATCCTAAAACCGCATCGCCTTATGCCAGTTATCTTCAATACGCTCACGTTGAAAACGTAGACGACATTATTGCGGGCAAAAAAGACAAATCAACGCTGGGGGTTAAAGCGCTTGATGATAAAACCTTCCAAATTACGTTAACCGAGCCCGTACCGTATTTAGCGGAAATGACGTCGCATTACGCCATGAAACCGGTGAACAAAGCCGTGGTGGAAAAATTTGGCGACAAATGGACGCTGCCAGAAAACTATGTCAGCAACGGCGCTTATAAATTAAAAGATTGGGTTGTTAACGAGCGTATTGTTTTAGAGCGTAACCCTGAATATTGGGACAATGCAAAAACCATAATTAATAAAGTCACGTTCCTGCCTATTGCTTCAGAAGTCACCGACGTTAACCGCTACCGTACCGGCGAAATTGATGTCACCTACAATAATATGCCGATCGAACTATTCCAGAAGTTGAAAAAAGAGATCCCACAGGAAGTTAAAGCCGATCCGTATTTATGTACTTACTACTATGAAATAAATAACCAGAAGCCACCGTTTAACGATGAGCGTGTGCGTGAGGCGCTCAAGTTAGGGATGGACCGCGATATCATCGTCAATAAAGTCAAAAATCAAGGCGACCTGCCAGCTTACAGTTTCACCCCTCCCTATACCGATGGCGCTAAGTTAACACCGCCAGAGTGGTTTGGCTGGTCACAGGCAAAACGTAATGAAGAAGCCAAAAAGCTTCTCGCCGCTGCGGGCTATGGCCCAGATAAGCCACTGACGTTTAACCTGTTGTACAACACTTCCGATCTGCACAAAAAATTGGCGATTGCCGCAGCGTCCATCTGGAAGAAAAATCTGGGCGTGAACGTGAAACTGGAAAACCAAGAGTGGAAAACCTTCTTGGATACTCGCCATCAGGGCACTTACGATGTTTCGCGCGCGGGCTGGTGTGCTGATTACAACGAGCCAAGTTCATTCCTGAACATGATGCTGTCTGACAGCAGCAGTAACACTCCGCACTATAAGAGCGCGGCCTTTGATAAAATCATGGCTGGCGCACTGCAAACCAGCAGCAAAGAGGCGCGAGCCGCCGTTTATCAACAGGCTGAACAGCAGCTTGATAAAGATTCTGCCATTGTCCCTGTCTATTACTACGTCAATGCGCGTCTGGTGAAACCCTATGTAGGCGGTTATACCGGTAAAGATCCGCAAGATAACGTATATGATAAAAACTTGTACATTATTCAGCACTAATATATCTAAACTTATCAACGCCGTAGCAAATAAGGCTGCGGTGTTGATAATTGATATAGAAGTAGCAGCGGTGGGATAACCTCGCCGTTTTTCAAAAATATAATCAGCCATAAGGCTGAAGTGCAGGGCTAGGGCAATGTTAAAATTTATCTTTCGGCGCTTGCTTGAAGCGATACCGACGCTATTTATCCTGATCACCATCTCATTTTTCATGATGCGCTTAGCGCCGGGTAGCCCATTTACCGGTGAGCGCGCTTTGCCGCCAGAAGTTCTGGCTAATATTGAAGCGAAATATCATCTCAACGATCCTATCTGGAAACAATACGGACATTATTTAGTCCAATTAGGCCACGGTGATTTTGGCCCTTCGTTTAAATATAAAGATTATTCGGTTAATGATTTAGTGAGCGCTTCATTTCCTGTTTCTGCCAAATTAGGTTTTGCCGCATTTTTATTGGCGGTGGTTTTTGGCGTAACGGCGGGCGTGCTGGCTGCGCTCAAACAAAATAGCAAATGGGATTATGCGGTTATGGGGGTGGCCATGACCGGTATTGTCATACCCAGTTTCGTGGTTGCGCCGTTATTGGTGTTAATTTTTGCCATTCAGCTGAAATGGCTACCGGGAGGCGGATGGAACGGTGGGGCGCTCAAATTTATGATTTTGCCGATGGTGGCACTCTCATTGGCTTATATTGCCAGCATCGCGCGTATTACCCGCGGCTCAATGATTGAAGTTCTACATTCCAACTTTATTCGTACCGCACGGGCGAAAGGCTTACCGATGCGTCGCATTATTTTGCGCCATGCATTGAAGCCTGCGCTGTTGCCGGTGCTCTCTTATTTGGGCCCAGCCTTTGTCGGCATTATTACGGGCTCGATGGTTATTGAAACTATTTATGGATTGCCGGGCATTGGCCAACTGTTTGTTAACGGTGCGCTGAACCGTGACTATTCCCTAGTGCTGAGCCTAACCATTCTGGTTGGCGCGCTGACCATCCTGTTTAACGCGATTGTCGATGTGCTTTATGCCGTCATCGATCCGAAAATCCGTTACTGATTCGGGAGATCGCAGATGTTACTGAATAAAAAAAATGCACAGGTGGTCGAAAACTTCGGTGAACAGCTGGAAGTGGAAGGGCGTAGCCTGTGGCAGGATGCGCGCCGTCGTTTCGTTCATAACCGCGCCGCGTTGGCGAGCCTGTTTGTCCTTAGCCTGATCGCGCTATTTGTGATTTTTGCCCCTATGCTGTCGCAGTTTGCCTATGACGATACCGATTGGGGAATGATGTCATCGGCGCCCGATATGGAATCAGGGCATTATTTTGGCACTGACTCCTCTGGGCGTGATTTGCTGGTGCGGGTAGCGATTGGTGGCCGTATTTCGTTGATGGTAGGGATTGCGGCGGCGCTGGTTGCGGTGGTCGTTGGCACCTTGTATGGCGCGATGGCCGGTTACGTGGGTGGCAAAACCGACTCGGTGATGATGCGCCTGCTTGAGATCCTCAACTCCTTCCCATTCATGTTCTTCGTGATTTTGCTGGTGACCTTCTTTGGGCAAAACATCCTGCTGATCTTTGTGGCGATCGGCATGGTGTCGTGGTTGGACATGGCGCGTATCGTGCGTGGACAAACGCTGAGTTTGAAGCGCAAAGAGTTTATTGAGGCGGCGCTAGTGGGCGGCGTATCCACACGCAAAATCGTCACTCGGCACATTGTTCCCAACGTGCTGGGCGTGGTTGTGGTGTATGCGTCTTTATTGGTGCCAAGCATGATTTTGTTTGAATCTTTCCTCAGCTTCTTAGGGCTAGGGACTCAAGAACCGTTGAGCAGTTGGGGCGCATTACTGAGCGATGGCGCCAACTCGATGGAAGTTTCTCCGTGGCTGCTGATGTATCCCGCTGCGTTTCTGGTTGTAACGCTATTCTGTTTCAACTTTATCGGCGATGGCCTGCGTGATGCCCTCGACCCGAAAGATCGTTAAGGAGTTTACGATGATGACAACAGATAAAAGCGCAGAGCGACTGCTGGCGGTAAAAGATCTCCGCGTCACCTTCACCACTAACGACGGCGATGTCACGGCGGTCAACGATTTAAACTTCTCGCTGCGTGCGGGTGAAACGCTCGGGATCGTTGGCGAGTCGGGGTCAGGGAAATCACAAACGGCTTTTGCGCTGATGGGATTATTAGCACAAAACGGTCGTATCGGTGGCTCCGCGCTGTTCAACGGGCGTGAAATACTCAATCTACCGGAGAAGCAGCTGAATAAACTGCGCGCCGAAGAGATTGCGATGATCTTCCAAGATCCGATGACGTCGCTGAATCCTTACATGCGTGTCGGTGAACAGCTGATGGAAGTGCTGATGCTGCATAAAGGCATGAGCAAAGCACAGGCATTTGAAGAGTCTGTGCGTATGCTTGATGCAGTAAAAATGCCGGAAGCGCGTAAACGCATGCGCATGTTCCCACATGAATTTTCCGGCGGTATGCGCCAACGCGTGATGATTGCTATGGCGCTGCTGTGTCGGCCAAAACTTTTGATCGCCGATGAACCCACGACCGCGCTGGACGTTACGGTTCAGGCACAAATAATGACGCTGCTCAACGAGCTTAAAAGCGAGTTTAATACCGCGATTATCATGATCACTCACGATCTGGGCGTGGTTGCGGGCATCTGCGACAAAGTCCTGGTGATGTATGCGGGCCGCACCATGGAGTACGGTCAAGCGCGCGACGTGTTCTATTCGCCTAGCCATCCCTATTCGATTGGTCTGCTCAATGCCGTACCGCGTTTAGACGGCGAAAATGAATCTCTGCTGACCATCCCTGGCAATCCACCTAATCTGTTGCGCCTGCCGAAAGGTTGCCCATTCCAACCGCGTTGTCCTCACTCCACTGAGCAGTGTATGCAAATGCCGCCGTTGGAGTCGTTTGGTGAAGGGCGTTTACGCGCCTGCTTTAGAACCGTGGAGGAATTGGCATGAGCAGCGAAGACAAAAAAGTATTGCTTGAAGTCGCCGACCTGAAGGTTCACTTCGAGATTAAAGACAACAAAGCGTGGTTCTGGCAGCCAGCCAAAACGTTGAAAGCGGTCGACGGCGTGACGCTGCGTCTGTATGAAGGCGAAACCTTAGGCGTGGTCGGTGAGTCGGGCTGCGGTAAATCAACGCTGGCACGTGCATTAATTGGTTTAGTGAAAGCGACTGATGGCCGTGTGGCGTGGCTCGGCAAGAATCTGCTGGGAATGGACGCCAAACACTGGCACGACGTTCGCCACGACATCCAGATGATCTTCCAAGATCCGCTGGCGTCGCTGAACCCGCGTATGACCATCGGTGAAATCATTGCGGAGCCGCTGCGGACATATCACCCCAAGATGGCGCGCAGCGAGGTGAAAGATCGCGTCAGAAACATGATGATGAAAGTGGGGTTATTGCCGAACCTGATTAACCGCTATCCTCATGAATTCTCCGGTGGTCAGTGCCAGCGTATCGGGATTGCCCGCGCGCTGATTTTGGAACCCAAACTGATTATTTGTGACGAACCGGTCTCCGCGCTCGATGTGTCTATTCAGGCGCAGGTGGTTAACCTACTGCAACAGCTTCAGCGAGAAATGGGGCTGTCACTGATCTTTATCGCGCACGATCTTGCCGTGGTAAAACATATTTCCGACCGCGTTCTGGTGATGTACCTCGGTCACGCCGTCGAGCTCGGCACCTATGACGAGGTGTACCACAACCCTCAGCATCCTTACACCAAAGCGCTGATGTCTGCGGTGCCGGTTCCCGATCCTGATTTAGAGCGCAACAAAAAAATTCAGCTATTGGAAGGGGAACTGCCTTCACCGATTAACCCACCTTCCGGCTGTGTATTCCGCACTCGCTGTCCGATTGCTGGGCCAGAATGTGCACAAACACGGCCTTTGATGGAGGGGAGTTTCCGTCATGCGGTTTCGTGTTTGAAGGTCGATCCGCTTTAGAAAGATAGCGCCAGGGGCACAAGGAGGTGTCCCTCTAATATTACTTATCGCGAGAAAGACCGCGCTATTTCGGCTGATTTTCCCTCACTTGATGATTTGTCTCCCTCTCAGGCTTGAAAGCCGAGCTCGCTCTACTCATACTGCAAGCACAAGATTTTTATCTCAATTGATTGCTAAAGGATATTCGTCATGGCAGAAGAAACTATTTTCAGCAAAATTATTCGTCGTGAGATCCCGTCTGATATCGTTTATCAGGACGACTTAGTGACTGCATTCCGTGATATTTCTCCACAGGCACCTAGCCATATTCTGATTATCCCTAACCAGCTGATCCCAACGGTGAATGACGTTAAGCCAGAAGATGAAGCGGCGCTGGGCCGAATGGTCACGGTGGCGGCAAAAATTGCGCAGCAGGAAGGCATTGCCGAAGACGGCTATCGCCTGATTATCAACTGCAACCGTCATGCGGGGCAGGAGGTTTATCATATCCACATGCATCTGCTGGGCGGTCGTTCACTCGGTCCTTTACTCGCTCGTTAATGTCATTTTGCCTCGTTTTTCTCGGCAGAAAATATTCAGTTGGAGTTCACCGTTATGCGATTCTCATTATCCAGATGTACATTGACGGTGATCTTGCCGCTGGCATTACTCGCAGGGTGTAGCACGCCGAGCCATATCGCCGTCAGCGATGGGCAGCGGGTGGTGATGGATCCTTCGGTTCTCACTGCAGGGGTTACGGCGGATAACCCAACCGTATCATCGGGGGATATCTATCCTGTGGCTCGCGCGGTCGTGAACTATGGTGAAGAGCAACAGCCTGTCACGCTGAACTACCGTTTTTATTGGTATGACGCCAAAGGCCTCGATATCTTCCCCCATGAACCAGCGCGGACGATTAAGCTAAACCCAGGTCAAGAAGTGCGTCTGGAATCAACAAGCGCGAATACCCGAGCAAAACAGGTACGCCTCTACCTCTATCTATAAATTAAGCCATAACCTCATGGGAGAGGGATGATGAAGAAGCTTTTAGGTGTGACATTCGCGGCAATGGTGCTGGCGGGCTGTCAAACGATCACGCATCAAGGCAGTGAAACCACGACTGAGCCAGAACAGCCGACGCAAACACAGCCGCCGGTGACGGTGCCGACCACGCCGCCGGAACAGCCACCGGTGACTACGGTGCCAACGCCGCCGAAGGTGCAAAGCTTCAACTGGAGCGCCAGTTTAACGCCGCTGATTAATCAGATGCTAGGCTCGCCGGACGTCACCGCTGGCAGCGTTTTGCTGGTGGATAACGTGCAAAACCAAACCAATGGGAGCTTGCAGGTAGCAAACGCGACGGCTGAATTGAAAAAGGCGCTGCAGCAGGGTAATAAATTTACGCTGGTTCCCGCCAATCAGGTCACCAGTGCCAAACAGTCACTGGGCTTATCTGCCGAAGATAGCTTAGGTTCACGCCGAAAAGCGATTGGTTTGGCGCGCATCGTTAACGCTCAATATGTGCTGTATAGCACGGTAGAGGGCGATGTGCAGTCACCTAAAGTAGCGATGCAGCTGATGTTAGTGCAGACCGGTGAGATTATCTGGTCTGGCAATGGGGCCGTGACACGCTGATTCTATGTCTAATGCTTTTCACCCTTCGTTGATTTCTGTGCGGGCCGTTCTGGCCCGCTGTTTTTCATCTGTAGCACCGCATGAATGGCAGCTTTCACCGGTTGAAGGTTTGACCGGCATCAATTGGAAAGCGCAATTGAGTGACGGTGTCACTTATTTAATCCGTCCTCAAACGATTGAAAAAACGCAGCTAGGGATTGAGCGCAAACGTGAGGCTCATGCATTACAGCTAGCGGCCGCCTATGATCTCGCACCGCAAAGCTTAGGGCTGCACGATGGATGGTTAGTCACTGAATGGTTATCGGGCGACGTGCTCAACGAAACAACCTATCAGCCACACCTGCGAGATTTAGCCGAAAAAATCGTTACGCTGCATAACATAAAGCCCTGCGGACAGGCGCGAGATTTTCACCGTCATTGCCAATCCTACCGCCAGCTAAGCTCCCACCAGCGAATGACGCCGCAAGGATTAAAGATTCATCAATACTGGCAGTCTCGCCAGGTTCCTCAGCCGTTGAAAGTCGCTTTGCTGCACATGGATATCCATCCGGGCAACATCGTTTTGACGCATCACGGTCTGCGGTTGATTGATTGGGAATACGCCGCAGTGGGTGATATTGCGTTGGATCTGGCCGCTATGTACCGTAGTTTCGGCTGGGAGTATGCACAGCGGCGCGATTTCACTGAACGATACGTACAGGCCGGAGGCTATTGCGATGCGAAAAAATTGCAACAGCATGTTGAGCAATGGCTACCGCGCGTCGATTATATGGCGTGGTTATGGTATGAAGTGCGTTGGCAACAATCAAAACAGAATTCATTTCGTGAGACCGCCAATCTATTGCTTTCACAGCTAAAAATGGGAAAGTAGCACAGATGCGGTATACGCGATAAAAACACTGACGGCGTGAACTCACGCCATCACGCAATAATATAGCTAATACATACACCCTGAATAATTGGCGTAGCCAACACGGATGCAGCTTCAAGTATGACGGGTATAAAGGAGAATTCCTGTGGGTCCTGTAATGTTGGATGTGGCAGCCTATGAACTGGATGCCGAAGAGCGTGAGATTTTGCAGCATCCGCTGGTAGGCGGTCTGATTTTATTTACCCGAAACTTCCATGATGCCGAGCAGCTTCGCGAACTGGTGCGCCAGATCCGTGCGGCGTCACGCAATCGTCTGGTTATTGCGGTAGATCAGGAAGGCGGCCGAGTGCAGCGCTTTCGCGAAGGCTTTACGCGCCTGCCTGCCGCGCAGTCTTTTGCCGCAATAAATAGCGATGCAGAAGGGCGCAGATTAGCACAGGAAGCGGGTTGGTTGATGGCCAACGAGATGATGGCGATGGATATCGATATCAGTTTTGCGCCTGTTCTTGATCTTGGTCACGGCAGCGCTGCCATTGGTGAACGTTCTTTCCATGAAGATCCGCAAATTGCGATTCGGATGGCGGAAAGCTTCATCGATGGTATGCATGAAGCGGGCATGAAAACCACGGGTAAGCATTTCCCTGGACACGGCGCAGTCACCGCTGACTCACATAAAGAAACGCCAATTGATCCACGTCCGCTGGAAGAAATCATTAATCATGATATGGTTATTTTTAACCAGCTGAATTCACGCGCCAAGCTCGATGCAATTATGCCTGCTCATGTGATTTACCCTGCGGCGGATAGCCTGCCGGCCAGTGGTTCGCCATATTGGTTGAAGCAGGTATTACGCCAACAGCTCGGCTTTAACGGCGTGATATTTTCTGATGACCTGTCAATGGAAGGCGCTGCGGTAATGGGTAGCTACGCCGAACGTGGGCAGGCCTCGCTGGATGCGGGCTGCGATATGATTCTGGTGTGTAATCATCGCGCAGGCGCGGTAAGCGTGTTAGATAATTTGGCGCCGATCACCGCAGAACGCGTTAGCGCCCTGTATCATAATGGTAAATTTACACGTGAAGAGTTAATGGCTTCACCGCGCTGGAAAGCAGCGCATCAAGAGCTGGAGCAACTTCATCTGCGTTGGGAAGAGAGCAAAGCATAAGCTCGACGCTCAAATGACAATAACGCAAAGCGGCTGAGGGTTAGCCGCTTTTTGGGAGCAGTGAGAACATGATTATTTATCTTCACGGTTTTGATTCCACCAGTCCGGGCAATCACGAAAAAGTGATGCAGCTGCAGTTCATCGATCCCGACGTGCGTTTAATTAGCTACAGCACCCGTCATCCTCGCCACGATATGCAGCATCTGCTGAAAGAAGTCGATAAAGTGGTTCAGCAGGCCGGTGATAGCCATGCGCTGATTTGCGGCGTTGGCCTTGGCGGTTTTTGGGCTGAGCGTATTGGCTATCTGTGCGGTATTCGACAGGTGATGTTCAATCCTAATTTGTTCCCGCAGGAAAATATGGTGGGTAAGATTGACCGTCCGGAAGAGTATTTGGATATTGCGACCAAGTGCGTGGAAAACTTCCGTGAGAAGAATCGCGAACGCTGTTTAGCGGTGCTTTCTCGCAGCGATGAAGTGCTAGACAGCCAGCGTAGCGCTGAATATTTGCAGCCGTTCTATGAAATTATCTGGGATGAGCAGCAAACGCATAAATTTAAAAGTTTGTCGCAGCACCTACAAAAAATCCGCGCGTTTAAAACGGTTTCTTGAGGATTTTTGTTGTTGGATAATTCCCGGCATCCACACAGGGAGGCCGGGAAAGAGAGAGATTAACGACCTGCTTTCAGCTTCTGGAAGTAATTTTCGTAAATTTCACTGGCGCTGCCCACGTCATTTTGCCATTCGCCATGGGCGATGGTTTCTGCGTCAGGATACAGTGATTTATCGCCAGAAATTGATTTAGGCAACATCTTCTGAGCGGCTAAGTTCGGTGTTGGATAACCGATGGTTTTCGCCACCTGTACCGCGATTTCAGGGCGGAGCAGGAAGTTAATGAGCTTCATCGCACCTTCTGGATTTTTCGCATTTGCCGGAATCGACAGGCTATCCATCCAGAAAATCCCACCTTCTTTCGGCCAAATAATCTCTAGCGGCGTTCCAGCTTCACGAGCGACAAACGCTGAACCGTTCCAAACCATGCCCAGATTTACTTCGCCTTCCATATACGGGTTAGCTGGGTTATCTGAGTTGAAGGCCAGCACGTTAGGCATCAGCTTTTTCAGCTCTTCATAAGCGGCTTCAATCTGTTTGGGATCGGTGGTGTTGCCTGAATATCCAAGCTTCAACAGCGCCATCTGAAACACTTCGCGTGCGTCATCGGTCAACAGCAGGCTGCCTTTATATTCCGGCTTCCAGAGATCGGCCCAGCTGGTCACGCTTTTTGGATCAATGGCATCGGAATTAACGCCGATGGCCGTCGCACCCCAGATATACGGAATGGAATAATCATTTTCCGGATCGAAAGGTTTGTGCAGCAGGTTTGGATCTAAGTTATGGAAATTGGTCAGCTTAGATTTGTCGATCTTTTGCAGCATACCTTCTTTACTCATTTTGGAAACAAAGTAAGTGGAAGGTACGACTAAGTCATATGCGCCGCTTTTATAGGTCTTCAGCTTGGCATACATAGTTTCGTTGGACTCGTAGGTGGAATAAATCACCTTAATGCCGGTTTCCTTGGTGAACTGCTCCAGCAGTCCCGGCGGCACATATTCAGTCCAGTTGTAGAAATAGACAGTGTTATTGTCATTTTCCGTTTTCGGCGCATCGGCAGCGATTGCGGCATTTACTCCCAAAGCCAACAAACCTGCGGCTACCAGAGGTGACCACTTTTTCATTCAGCGTATCCCTATAGTGAAGGTCGAAATAAAGAGAAAATCTCTATGAGTCCTGAATGGAACACTTCACCAAGAACAAAATGTTTTTATGGGAGTCGCGCCATCAGGGCGGTCATTATAGGAGCCGTGGGAGTAGGGGTAAAGGTAAAGCGGGAGGAGAAAGACATTCGCGCCGCCAATCAAAAAAATGTAGCGGCGCAGCTAATCGAGCCAAATAAATGCTTAGCCTAAGTTATCATCAGGCGGTGGATTTTTCTTGAGTTGAACCGCATAGGCTTTTTCATGTTCCCCTTGCTTGCGGGCATAGAACATCAAAATGCTTAAGCTAATGATAAAGGTCGCGGTTAGCTTGATATTTTCTGCGCCTGACAAGGCGATAAAGCAGAAGATACAGCCTAACGTTGCGGCCATCACGCTCACGATATTTCTCAGCGAAGCGCCTTCCATACGAATCAACGCCACGCAGGAGTAGAAATACGGCAGCATGGTGAGTAAAACCGCGATCCCAATGAGTTCACCAAAAATATCGGACGAGTTACTGCCTTTCGAGCTCATAAAGGTCATGAACGCCATCAACAGCGTCATTTTTATGGCCGACAAAATAATCCCTTTACGCGGTACGCCGTGGCTATCAACCTCGCCGTAAATTTTAGGGAAGTTGCCGTCGCGCGCGGCGCGTACGCCAGCCTGACCCACCAGCATCATCCAAGAGCCTAACGCCGCCAGGCAAGCAAATGCAGTAAAGGCAGACACCACCGGTGCGGCCCAACTGCCGACCATCAATGAGGTACTGGCGGCAAACGGTGCGCCGGTTTTCGCCATCACGTCGGCAGGGAACATGCCGCTCATTACCTGTGTGGCTAAGATATAGACGATACCCGCCAGCGCAGTACCTAGCATGGTGGCGATAGGCACGGTACGCTGCGGGTTTTTAACTAACCCTGAACTGACTGCGGCCGACTCCACGCCGACAAACGCCCACAGACAAATCAAAATGCTGTGCATAACGGCTTTGCTATCGGTTTGCGTTGAGGTATTCCAGTTCGCCTGATAAAGCGCAGGATCAAACCAATGCCAGCCAGCAACGGCGGTACCAATCACGGGCACCAGAACCAGAATTAATCCCAGCGTGGTTAAGCGACTGACCCAGTTACCCCCCATCATATTCACCAACGCCATGATCCAGATGATCACAATGCTCGCGATACCTGCGGGAATAGGGTGATTGAGCGCAGGGAAAAAGACCGAGAGATAAGCTACACCGGCCAAACAGTCGGCAAGATTACCAATCCAGTTAGCGTGGTAGTAAAGAACGGCAGTTTGAAAACCGAACGCAGGGCCTAACCGGCCTGCATAGGCGATAGGCCCACCGACCTGCGGGTCGCGAGTCGTCAAACGTGCAAAGACATACGCCAAAGACATGGCTCCAATTAAAGTAATGAGCCAGCCGAAGAGTGCAATAGAACCAATTTTGGCGAGGTTCGCAGGCAGGAGCGCGATACCACTCCCCATCATGTTTCCCGCGACGATACCGGTACAGGCAATAAGCCCGATTTTTTTAGAAGACGCCATGTTAGCCCCGTTAACATCAAGCATTTGCTGTGTTCCGTCACGGCATGCTGTCGTTTTATCGAAAGAAATCCTGGGTGAATTATATGACAAATTGAGATGTGGATCACATTTGCCCCGCTGTTAACGACAATGCTTTGAGCTAAAACAGTTTTGTATAGTAATTGCTGTAGGAATAGACAATTTATATAGATAGCGCTTGTTATAAAGCTAGCAGAAGTGTGCAAAAATGTTGTGTTGATAATAATTATCATTTAGAGTTCGCGCAATGGATCACACAAGTAAATGGCTATGCTGACGACCTCTAACGCCCATCATTCGGCTCTGAACGACCTTTATCAACAGCACCACGCGTGGCTGCGAAATTGGTTAGGCTTTCGCTTGAACTGTCGTTTTGATGCTGAAGACTTAGCGCAGGACACGTTTATGCGCATTTTACGCAGCACCAACCGCGAGCCAATCCAACGCCCGCGTGAGTTTTTAGCCACCATAGCCAAGCGAGTGATGGTGGATTTTATCCGCCGCAAAACGCTAGAGCGCGCCTATTTGGAAACGTTGGCACAACTGCCAGAGCAGGAGATGCCCGGCGAAGACGAGCGGCTCGCGGTGCTAGAAACGTTGCAGGAAGTTGACGCCATGCTTGATGGCCTCGGTACTAGAGCCAAACAGGCATTTCTGCTGGCGCAGTTGGAAGGGCTTGAATACCGCGATATCGCACTGCGACTGGGGGTTTCACTGAGCTCAGTTAAAAAGTACATGGCAAAAGCGATGGAGCATTGCCTGTTATACCGTCTAACCCATGAGACTGCGTAGCATGAGTTCACCTGCAATTGACCCGCAACAGCGCCATGCGCTAGCGCAAGCCTCTGAATGGTATGTGCGTTTACAGGATAAATACGATCTGACGGCGAAGGCAGAATGGCAGTTTTGGCATGACGCCAGCCCAACCCACGGTTGGGCGTGGTCTCAGGTGAGCCGAGTATGCGAACAGATGGGGCAATTACCGGTTCATGCGGGTTTTCATGCGCTTAATCAGTCGCAGGATCTCAAGGATCGAACTCGGAGGCAGTTACTCAAAATGACGCTGCTGACGCTAGGAGTGGGATTTGCTGGCTGGCAGGGCGTGCGTAGCCAAACTGGGCAGGCGCTGGTGGCCGAGTATCGTACCTCGGCAGGGCAACTTTCTCGTTTTACCTTAGACGATGGTTCTCAGCTGGTGCTGAATACTGATTCTGCCGTTGACGTCGACTTTGATGCCCAGCGCCGTTTAGTCACGCTGCATCGAGGTGAAATATCCATCAGAACGGCTAAAGACGAAACCATCCCAACTCGTCCATTTTATGTCAAAACGTCAGATGGCAGCCTACGCGCCTTAGGCACATATTTTCAGGTACGCCATACTGAAGGCTACACGCAACTTAGCGTTCAAGAGCATGCGGTTGAGATCGTGACGCAAAAAACCGGTATGCAGGCCATTGTGGACGCTGGCCAGCAGCGCCGCTTCGATGCGAAAACGATTTCAGTTGCCGAAGAACTTCCTCTGGCGGCCGCAAGCTGGGAACAAGCCTTATTAAGCGTTAGCCATTGGCCACTTTCACAGCTGATTGATGAACTGTCTCGCTATCAGTCCGGTTACTTGTCATGCGCTGCAGACGCGGCCAATTTACGTATCAGCGGTACTTTCCCCCTCGATAATATTCCTCATGCACTCACTCTGATCGCGCGTGTTGTACCGATAAAAGTGCGCTATGTCAGCCGCTATTGGGGACGCGTTTCCCTGCGTTAAACCTGAAATAAATAAATGAGAAATATTTTCATTCTTAATTGTACTTTTACCTTGTCCCATACGACCCCTGAGTAAATACAACAAATGCCGTTAGGCATATTCAATGATGATTCAGGAGTTTGTTATGTTATTTCAGGCAGGAAACGCCTCTTTTTATCTCTCATCAGGCAAAATCTCTCCGTTAGCGCAGGCTATGAAGCGGGCGTTGATCTGCATGGCGCTGCTTCAGGCTCCTCATGCATTCGCAGCCAATTCGCCCAGCTTGCAGGCTTCCGCTATTTCTTTGGATGAAGGGCTGAATCAGTTCGCGCGCGAAACAGGCATTTCTTTGGTGATGAATGCAGAGATCACGGCAGGAAAAACCGTATCTGCCGTGCCTAAAAAGGTACCCGCTCAGCAGGGGCTCAATACTCTGTTGCAGGGCAGTGGGCTGGTGGCGCACGCGTTAGGGAATAATAGCTTTGCGATTGAACCATCGCCTCAGCCGCGCGGTGAAGAAACATTAACCGTGGTGGGCGATTGGCTTGGGCAAGCGCGTGAAAACGATGTTTTTGAACACGCGGGTGCTCGCGATGTGGTCTACCGCGAACAGTTTGCCACCACCGGTGCAACGCGTATGCGCGATGTGCTAAACCAGATCCCAGGCGTGGTCGCACCGGAAAATAACGGTACCGGCAGCCATGATTTAGCGCTGAATTTTGGTATTCGTGGCCTAAACCCACGTTTGGCGAGCCGTTCAACGGTGTTAATGGATGGTATTCCGGTGCCGTTTGCACCCTATGGCCAGCCGCAGCTCTCTTTAGCACCGGTTTCGTTGGGTAATATGGATGCCATTGATGTCGTCCGCGGCGGTGGTGCTGTGCGCTATGGGCCGCAGTCGGTGGGTGGCGTAGTGAATTTTGTCACGCGCGCTATTCCGAAAACCTTTGGCGTGGAAGCAGGGATGCAGGGCAATTTAACGCCAACGTCTACGCAGGATCACCCGAAAGGCACCGGCAATCTGATGATTGGCGGAACTGCGGATAATGGCCTCGGCGCGGCATTGCTATATTCCGGCACCCGAGGCAGCGATTGGCGCGAACACAGCTACACCAAAATTGACGACGTGATGCTCAAAACGCAATATGCGCCCAATGAAGAGCATAAATTTACTAGTTTGCTACAGCATTATGAAGGTCGGGCGGAGATGCCCGGTGGTTTAACGCAGGCGCAATACGATCGCGATCCTTACCAGTCAACGCGTCTTTACGATTCATTTTGGGGACGCCGCGATCTTGCCAGCCTAGGCTATGAATATCAGCCCGATCAGCAGCATAAATTCAACGTACAGACGTTTTATACCTACACGCTGCGCAGTGGTTATTTGGAGCAGGGCAAAAAGTTGACGCTTTCGCCGCGTGAGTATTGGGTCAGAGGCGTTGAACCACGCTACAGCCAAAGCTTTATGCTGGGATCTTCAGCCCATGAGGTGGGGGTGGGCTATCGCTACGTGAGCGAATCTACCCATGAGTTACGTTATTACACCGCCACCAAATCTGGTGTATTGCCAAGTACTAATAGTCCTTACGACCGTGATACGCAGTCAGGCACGCAGGCGCATGCCGTGTATCTCGACGACCGTGTTGATATTGGTGACTGGACCATCACGCCGGGCATTCGCTACGAACATGTCAGCTCATATCAAAAGAATCAGATCAAAGATGATAAGCAGGAAGTTAGCTATAACGCACCGCTACCGGCGTTAAACGTGATGTATCACCTCACGGATGAATGGAATCTTTACGCGAACACCGAGGGATCTTTTGGCACCGTGCAATATAGCCAGATGGGGAAAGCGATTTCCAGCGGCAACATTGAGCCAGAAAAAGCCCGCACCTGGGAATTAGGCACCCGTTACGATGGCGACGCGCTCAAGGCGGAATTGGGTGTATTCCTGATTAATTTCAACAATCAGTATGACTCAAACCAAGCAACCGACAGCGTAACGGCACGTGGCAAAACGCGTCATACCGGCGCAGAAACCAGCGCGCGTTATGATCTCAGCGAGCTTGCGCCAGCGCTGCAAGATGTCAGCGTTTCTGCTAATTATGCGTATGTTAACGCTGTTATCCGCGAAGACGGTGACAACCAAGGGAATCAGGTTCCATTCTCGCCAAAGCATAAAGGCATGATCGGGTTAGATTATCGTCCAGGGGATTGGGCGTTTAATGTGAACGGGCAATTCCAGTCGAGTCAGTTTGCCGATAATGCCAATACGCAAAAAGCCAGCGCAGACGGCAGCACCGGACGTATTCCGGGTTATATGATTTGGGGATTACGTGCTGATTACCAATTCGGACCCGATATGGCGAATTTAAATCTCGGTATGGGCGTGCGTAACCTGTTGGATCATCAGTATTTCACCCGAGCCTATGATGACAACAATAAAGGGATTTACGTAGGAGAACCGCGCACGCTGTTCTTGCAGGGATCGGTGAAGTTTTAATTGATGAACGTATGAACATGACAAAGGCGCCTAAGGCGTTATGTTGATCTCTTTAGCTTGATTTTAGGGGGAGCACACCGATGGGGTCGTAGCGGCGTAAGCCGCCGGAGCGCCCCGCGGTGTGGTAGACCCGTGTATCTCGATCTCGTAAACGATAAGCTTTGCGCTTTCCAGCGCCTTTGTCATAGTAGATTTAACTTATCCCGCTATTTACTCGCTGTTCTATCACGCAAAATAAGCTGGCTGCCGAGAACCAACACCAATGAAAGCACCAATAGTATGGTGGCCAAGGCGTTCACCTCGGGTGACACACCCACTTTCACCATCGAGTAGATTTTCAGCGGTAAAATTTCATAGCTTGGGCCAGTGACGAATGATGAAACCACCACGTCATCCATGGATAGGGTAAAGCTCAGCAGCCAACCCGCCGCCACTGCAGGCATCGCCAACGGCAGGAGGATTTTCCGCAGGATCGTCACTTCACCCGCGCCCAAATCTTTTGCCGCTTCAAGCATTCGCACGTCGAAACCTTTTAAACGCGAATACACGGTGACGACCACAAAGGGTAGGCAGAAGGTGATGTGTGAAAACAGCAACGACCAAAAACCCAATGAAACGCCGAGCAGCATAAACAGGACTAACAGTGAAATTGCCATCACGATATCGGGCGACATCATCACCACAAAAAGCATGCCGCTAACGAAAGGTTTGCCGCGGAATCGGTAACGGAAAAGCGCCACCGCCGTTAACGAACCAATCAGCGTGGCAAAGGTGGCAGAAAGGACTGCCATGGTGATGGAATGCCCAGCCGCTTGCAGCAGGCTGTCATTGTTCATCAACGTGCTGTACCAATCAAAGGTGAAGCCTTTCCAATTGATACCAAAACGCGAGCTATTAAACGAGTTAGCGATCAGAATAATAATAGGGATATATAAATAGGCGTAGACGATGGACATAAATCCACCGCGCAGCAGGCGTCCGATCATTCCAGTTCCACCTTTTTATTCATCAGTTTCCCAACGCGGTAATAGATATACAGCAAGATGCCCATGACCAGTGTCAAACAGATGCTAGTGGCCGCGCCGAATGGCCAGTCACGGATATTCAGGAACTGGCTTTTAATCACGTTGCCAATCAGCAGGTTCTTCGCGCCACCCAGTAGGTCGGAAACGTAAAACAGCCCCAGAGAAGGCAGCATGACTAGCAACGAGCCCGCAACAATACCCGGCATGGTGAGAGGAATAATAATCCGAATAAACGTTTGGAATTTATTTGCCCCTAAATCACGTGCGGCCTCTAATACTGATTTATCCAGTTTCTCAATGCTGGAATACAGCGGCATCACCATAAACGGCAGCAGTATATAGATAAGCCCAAGGATCACGGCTTCGGGCGTATACATGATGCGCAGCGGCTTATCGATAATCCCAATCCACAGCAGAACCTCGTTTAAATAACCTCGGGTACTGAGGAATAATTTCAGGCCATAAATACGGATCAGTGAGTTGGTCCAGAAAGGCACAATCAGTAAAAACAGCAGAAGAGGGCGAACTTTTTCCGGTAGCCGCGCCAGAATAAAGGCAAAAGGATACCCGATCACCAAACAACATAGCGTGGCGATGATAGCCATATTCAGCGAGTGCAGAAGCACTTCGGCATACAATGGATCAAATAAGCGAGTGTAGTTATCGAAGGAAAACACCATCTTTATCAGATGGGTGTCATCACGCGTCAGGAAGCTAGTGCCGATAATCATCAGATTCGGCATAAAGACAAACAGCACCAGCCAGGCGACCACGGTTGTGATCACCACGTTTTGAAAATACTTACGCGACTTCTTCATTAGCCAGCACCACCTCCCAGCTTTCGACCCAAGTCACGGCCATTTTCTGATCTAACGAATGATCGACGTCGGGATCGTCTTCGTTAAAGAATTCGCTCACCAGCACCATCTTACCGTTCTCTAATTCAACGGTAGATTCCAACGTCATGCCTTTATAGTTGCGCTCGCGCACGTATCCGATGATGCCATCAACCTGTCCGGCATCGTGAATCTCTTCGACTCGCACATCTTCAGGGCGCAGCAGCACATTCAGCTTATCGCCCGGCTGCACGTCCATTTCAGCATTGACGTAAATATTGCACTCGCGGCCTTCGACGTTGGCACGAACACGATGTTCGTCCACGCGATGCAGAACCTCGGCATCAAAAATATTGATCTCACCAATGAAGCTGGCGACAAACAGGTTCTTAGGTTCTTCGTAGATTTCGCGCGGTGTGCCGTCTTGCTCAATCTTGCCATCACGCATCACCACGATGCGGTCTGACATGGTCAGCGCTTCTTCTTGGTCGTGGGTGACGAAAATAAAGGTAATGCCCAGCTTACGCTGTAAGGCCTTGAGCTCATTTTGCATCTGTTTGCGCAGCTTATAATCCAGCGCAGACAGCGATTCATCTAACAAAAGTACCTTAGGTTTATTCACCACCGCACGCGCAATGGCCACGCGCTGCTGTTGTCCGCCAGACAGCTGATGCGGCCGACGCTGAGCGAACTCCTCTAACTGCACCATACGCAGCGCTTCATGGGCGCGAGGAATAATTTCGGCTTCTGGTCGTTTCTGCATGCGCAAGCCAAAGGCGACGTTGTCCAGCACGGTCATGTGCGGGAACAGCGCGTAGCTTTGGAACACGGTATTAACGCAGCGATTCTCGGCTGGGACGTGAGTGATATCATCGCCGTCCAAAATAACGCGGCCATCATCAACGTCTTCCAAACCGGCAATAAGACGCAAAACGGTGGTTTTCCCGCAGCCAGAGGGGCCGAGAATGGTTAAGAACTCGCCATGATTAATAGTAAGGTCAAGATCGGTGATGATGTCTTTATCATCAAAAGACTTACGGATACCTGTCAAACGAACAACAGGCTGTAATGCTGCGTTGGAACCCAGAGAAGATATCTCAGTCATTTATTTGCTACTCTATCCCGTTACGTGTTGCAGATAGAACCGCCGCTGAAAAAAAAGACTGTAGGAGCAGAAGACTCAAAGTAAATCAATGAGTCAGGTAGCTCAAAACCAGCGGCGCCACTCAAAAAATAAGGCGCGAATGATAGACTGAGTGAACCTTAATTAAAAGCCAGCCAGCCAAGAAAACCCGATTTTCTCGCCTTGGTTTAACTATGATGCACTAATTTACCCCAAATGGGGCAGAAATCCTGTGAAACGGCTATTTTTATCCGGTATTACTTTCCTTACTTTCTTTAACTTTAGCTAAAAATGACCTGACGCAATATTTCCGTTTTGAGCCCTACGCATAATGTAAAACCTATGGCGAGGGCATAGGGGATTTTTCATAATATGAGACAGATCACATGATTATGAAGAGATACCCTTGCAAAGCCCCCACTTGACGTTGTCAGGCTAGCCCATTAGTCGATTTTTTAAACCCGACATAAAATTTAGGGTTATTTATCTAATGCGGCACTTGTCCTTCATTCTTAACCATCGATTATGGGGATGATGTGGACTGCGACGAATAACGAATCATTGCGAGACACCTTTATGAATAACTTACTCGATCGCTTTTTTAATTATGTTTCTTTCGACACACAGTCCAAAGCAGGTGTACGTCAGGTTCCTAGCACAGATGGCCAGATGAAGTTGGCGCGGGCGCTACAGGCTGAATTAGTTGAGCTCGGCTTCGAGCAAGTCACGTTAAGCGATCATGGCTGTGTGATGGCAACGCTACCGTCTAATGTCAGTTGGAAGGCGCCGACAATCGGTTTTATCTCGCATTTGGATACCGCGCCAGACGCCAGCGGTAAAAATGTGAATCCGCAGATCGTGGAAAACTATCGCGGTGGTGATATTGCTTTAGGCATTGGTGATGAGGTTCTCTCGCCGGTGATGTTCCCCGTATTACACCAGCTGTTAGGCCAAACGCTGATTACTACCGATGGCAAAACGCTGCTCGGTGCCGATGATAAAGCCGGTATCGCCGAAATTGTGACCGCTATGCTGCGTCTCAAACATAACAACATTCCACACGGCGATATTCGCATTGCGTTTACACCGGATGAAGAAGTCGGCAAGGGGGCTCAATTCTTTGACGTTGAAGCCTTTGACGCGGAATGGGCTTATACCGTTGATGGCGGTGGCGTGGGTGAATTGGAATGTGAAAACTTCAACGCGGCATCGGTGACGATTAAGATCGTGGGCAACAACGTGCATCCGGGAACGGCGAAAGGCGTGATGGTTAACGCGCTGTCTCTCGCGGCGCGCATTCACAATGAATTACCGCCAGAGCAAACGCCTGAACATACGGAAGGTTATGAAGGTTTCTATCATCTTGCCTCGATGAAAGGCACGGTTGAGAAAGCAGAAATGCATTACATCGTGCGTGATTTCAGCCGTGAGGGCTTTGAAGCTCGCAAGAAAAACATCATGGATATCGCGAAGAAAGTAGGTAAAGGTTTGCACCGTGACTGCTATATCGAAGTGACCTTAGACGACAGCTACTACAACATGCGTGATGAAGTGGCCAAACACCCACATATCATTGAACTGGCACAGCAGGCGATGCACGACGTCGGCATTGAGCCGATTATGTGCCCAATTCGCGGGGGGACAGACGGCGCGCAGCTTTCATTCCGCGGTCTGCCTTGCCCGAATCTGTTTACCGGAGGCTATAATTTCCACGGCAAACATGAATTCATTACCTTGGAAGGCATGGAAAAAGCGGTATCAGTGATTATGCGGATCGCCGAACTGACCGCGCTGAAAGCTAAAGGCTAAGCGATTAACGACATAAAAAAGCCGCTGAAATATCAGCGGCTAAAGCAATAGACACAGTGGCAATAAAAACGGTTAGCAAACAGAATGATCGGTCAAGATGCGCAGGGTAACGGATTCGACCTGATCCTGCGTTTCTTCATGGTGGCGAACCATGTGTACCGTTTTCAGATGGGCATCCAAATGCGCGTGAGATTCCCAACGTTCAACCATGAAAAGCGTGTCAGCGGCTAAACTCTGACGCTCAATAGCGGGCAAGGTATCCGTGAGCGGCGTGTACTGATAGCAACCTTCCTCCGCCAGCACTTCTGCTTGCAAAGCCTGAAAGCGCTTAACGATAGCGGCTAAATGTCCCGCACGAACTTTGATTTCGGCAATAACAGTAATCATCGCAATCTCTTATTTGTTAGCAAACACGGTTGCCAAATGGTCGCGATAGCATGCAATGTTGTGCTCCACATTTGGATTCTTGATCACGTCGGTGCACAGGAAAGTTGGCAGACGAGTCATACCCAAGAATTCGTTGGCTTTATGGAAATGCATGTACAGACCATCAACACCTTGACCGTGGAAGAACTGTTCTGGATCGTCGAAAGCTTCCTGTGGCGCATTCCAAGTCAGAGATAGCATGTGCTGTTTACCCTGAATCAAGCCGCCAGAACCGTATTTTTTGCTCGCGTCTGAACGGGTACGACCATCGCTAGCGTACAGACGGCCATGACCTTCGGTGAAGACTTCGTCGATATATTTTTTAACGATCCACGGCTCACCCATCCACCAACCTGGCATCTGGTAAATAACCACGTCGGCCCACAGATAGTTTTGGATTTCTTGTTCGATTTCGTAACCGTGGTCAATCGTAGTTTCACGCAGTTCGTGGCCCATCGCAGCCAATGTTTCTTTAGCGACGTCATGCAGAGTGGTATTCAGCTGGCCCTTAGAGTGGCCAAACGCTTTCATACCGTTGATCAGGAAAATCTTACTCATAATGAAGCTCCTCATGCGGCGCAGAATAGGGCGTGGCGCCGTGTTGTGATTCGATAATGTAATTAGCGACTGATGCAATTATCACACTATTTATTTTCATAAAATAGGCGATCTGAATCACAACACCTTTGCGTTTGAGTCAATAATTGAAGGCGGAATAAGATTAGTCTGGGCATTTGTGATTCTTGATCACAATACATTTGCAATTAACGCTATTTTAAACAAAAAAACTTCCCCACATACTCACTCTCAGCAACAGGGCAACGCTTTGCCCAACATCACTCTGTTACCTTACAAAATCAAAAGGATATAAAATGAGCAACACCAAAATGTTGATGCCAAAACTGGGGCTGGGAACGTTTCGCCTGAAAGAGCAGGTCGTGATTGATTCTGTGCGCAATGGGTTGGCGCTGGGGTATCGTCATATCGATACCGCGCAGATCTATGGCAATGAAGCTGAGGTTGGGCAAGCTATTGAAGAAAGCGGTGTACCGCGTGATGAACTGTTTGTTACCACGAAAATTTGGCTGGAAAATCTCGCGCCTGAAAAGCTGATTGAAAGCCTGCAAGAAAGCCTGAAAAAACTGCGACTGACGCAGGTCGATTTAACCCTGATCCACTGGCCAACGCGTGATGCATCGCCAACCATTGCTGAGAGCATGCAGGCCTTGTATCAGGCTCAGCAGATGGGTTTAACCAAGGCGATAGGGATCTCTAATTTTACTATCGAACAAATGAAGCAGGCCATCGACGCGGTGGGTGCGCAGAATATTGCTAGCCAGCAAATTGAGATCCATCCGTTCCTGCAAAATGAAAAAGTGGCTGAGTTTGCTGCCTCTCAGGGCATTCCGGTAACTGCCTATATGCCTCTAGCCTATGGCAAGGTGTTAACAGACGCCGTCATTACCCAAATTGCGCAGGCGCATGGTGTGAGCGCTGCACAGGTGGCTTTGGCGTGGTCGTTACAAAAGGGTTACACGGTGATCCCTTCGTCCACCAAGCGTGAGAATTTAGCCAGCAACTTAGACGCGTTGAAGATCGTTTTAAGCGATGCAGAAATGAAACAGATTGCAGAACTTGAACGCAACGAGCGTTTAGTCAGTCCTGAGTTTGCGCCAGATTGGGATTGATTTGAAAAACGTCTGTTGATCTCACAGTGCGCGCTTAAACGATTGAGGAGCACGGGGCGAGTACCCCATGCCCCTCAATATTTCAGATTAAGCAACCGGCTTGGCAATAATACTGCGTGTTTCTAAGCGCACTTCAACCAGATAAACCTGTAGGGCATCGCCCGTCTGATAAACGGTTTCGCCTTTGATCTGAATGGAGCCCGTCTCTTGGCTACATACCAGTTCATCACGCACGGCGTGAATAAACGAGGATGGAATAAACGCCATCGCACCGTTATCAACCAAACGCACGCGCATACCGCCACGCGAAATATCAACGATTTCAGCGTTAAAGTGAACGGCTGGATCCGCTTTATCTTTCAGGAAGCGCGCATATAACCAATCACCAACATCACGCTCGGCCATACGATTCAGGCGGCGGCGATCTGCCATCTGAACGGTAATGGCTTCATCCGGGCGTTCGGCCGGTTTATTCGCAATTAGCGCTTTCAGCAGGCGATGATTCACCATGTCACCGTATTTACGGATCGGCGAAGTCCAGGTTGCGTAGGCCTCTAAGCCTAAACCGTAATGCGGGCCCGGTTCGGTGCTGATTTCAGCAAAGGTCTGGAAACGGCGCACGCGGCTATCAAGGAACGTCGTTGGCAACGAATCTAAGTGACGACGCAGTTCGCAGAAGCCCTGCAAGGTTAATAATGCTTCTGCGTTGGCAGATACATCGTTGGCTTGCAGAATGCTCACGGCCTGTTCAACCAGCGCCGGATCGAAACCGGAGTGGATGTTATAAACACCGAAGCCTAAACGGTCACGCAGCACGATGGCAGCACAGACGTTAGCGGTGATCATACACTCTTCCACGATACGGTTTGCCACACGGCGATGCTCGGCAATGATATCAACTACGCTGCCTTTTTCGCCTAAAACAAAGCGATAATCTGGGCGATCTTTAAATACCAAGGCGTGGTGCTGACGCCAATCAGAGCGGGAATCGGCTAAACGATGCAACAGGCGAACCTGCTGTTCGATTTGGGCATTTTCCGGTTTCCAGCTGCCAACGCCTTCCAGATAGTCTGAAACTTCGTCATAAACCAGCTTGGCTTTGGATTCAATCCAGCCAGCAAAGAAACGGATATCGTCAGAAATAGCGCCGTCTTTCTGTATTGTAACGCGGCATAGCAACGCTGGACGGCGTTCGTTAGGGCGTAGTGAACACAGATCGTCAGACAGATCGCGCGGCAACATCGGAATGTTGAAACCAGGCAAATAAGTCGTGAAAGCACGCACCCGAGCAATTTTATCCAGCTCAGAATCTGGCTCAACGTAGGCCGTCGGATCGGCAATGGCGATGGTTAATGCCAGAGAACCATCTTCATTCTCCTGCACATACAGGGCATCATCCATGTCTTCGGTGCTGGCGCTGTCAATGGTGACGAATGGCAGAGCGGTGAGGTCTTCACGCTCCAAGCCTTCTTCATGCATTTCGCTACCGGACCATTCTGGTGCCGTGCGGTCTAGTCCGTGACGGGAAAGGGTGACCCACCACGGCGAAAAATCATCATCCGCGTCGGTAATAAACGTGGTGATATTGGCAAAGAAAGTACGGTCGCCTTTCAGCGGGTGCCGATTCATCTCGGCAACCGCCCAATCGCCTTGCTTAAACTCATGCGTGACGTTGTTGTCTGCTCTGCATGGGATTGCATCTTTCAGCAATGGATGGTCAGGGATAATGGAAAGGCGGTTATCACCGTCTTTTTTCTGTACCCGACCAACGAATCTTGTTAGGAAAGGCTCAACCAGCTCTTCCGGCTCAACGACTTCACGATCTTTCTCAGTGTGAACAGCAGCCAGAACGCGGTCACCATGCATGACTTTTTTCATGTACGGTGGCGGGATGAAATAGCTTTTCTGGGCGTCAACTTCCAAGAAGCCAAAACCTTTGTCGGTCCCTTTAACCACGCCTTCAACGCGTGGAGTCTGGGAGTGCAGTTGCTGTTTTAGCTGCGCGAGCAGCGGGTTATCCTGAAACATAGTATTGAAACGTAGATTCCGGCAGGTGGATGAAGTGAATGACCTCAAGAGCGGTTCACATTTTTACGCGAATCAGTGCCTGTGAGCAAGCCCATGATGCGACTGGGGATGAAATGATCGGCAAATGGTGTAAATCTGTTCATTCCCCCAGCGAAACGAGTAGCCGCTGGCTCCACGCGCCGGTTGCTAGGGCAATGATAAGCTCAAGAATTTCTGCGGCTGACAGCCCCGACTGAGTTAAAGAAGTGATGTGTGCGGGAGAAAATAAGCAGGGGGTTTGCGTGAGGGTCAGACTGGCTTGAATAATAGCCTGTTCACGGCGGCTGCATTGCGCAAGTGCGGTCACGGGATCGGCGAGTACTGCGTCGGCCTGTTGGCGATGTTTACTCAGCAGTAAAAAACGGCGTGCGTGATGTTGGCTACTGCGATGACAGCCGAGAAGCCTAGCGCTAACTAAAAAGGCCAGTTCACGCAGCGGTTGGCGCAGCAGATCGCTACAGTTGTAGCCGTCGCTAAAAATTTCACTGCTAATATCAACGCCTTCACCGTCATGCATGTTGATCATCATTAATACAATGGCGAGCCCCGATGGTGCACCGCATATTGCCACCGGTGCCAGCGTGGCGTCGGCACCGAGCGGCAACCAAGGGCGCCATGCCGCCGATGTCGCTTCTGTGAGCGGAGCCAATTCAAGGGGGGGAAATATTCTTGGCTCAGACGGCAACGGACAGCCGGAAAGGGCGGCCGTTCCGGCAATCAGGCGCGATTGGAGTACCACAAGGCCAATAATTTGTGACAGTGTCACTATGTCGGGGTATGACAATTTTACCGCACGTAGCGCGCGCAAGGTTTGTTTCGTACTGCGCGAGGGGTCCCACGCCAGCAGCCGAGCGTGCTCGGTAATTTGGGCTAAACGCTGATTACTTTCGCGGGTGTTGTGTGGGCAATGTAGCGGAGCCAGCTGCTTGGCATAAAAGGCGCTAAGCGGTGTTACCTGCGAAACCTGCGCCACGGTGAGCGCAATGCTTAAGCGGTCGTAGCGTGAGAGAGACTGTTCGCGGGAAACCTCAGGCTCGGAGCCTAACAGTTGGGTATACACATCACCTACCCGCTGAAAATAGGCGTCGCGCTCCGTACGCTCATTGAACAACGGAAAGCGGCCCTGAGCCACATGCTGGTGATTATCCGCATCAGAGGTTGGTGCGTTATGGCGTGAGCTAAAAACCGTCAGCGGCGAGTTTGGTCGCTCCATCGGATATCCTTCAAACGTCGGGCAAGAAAAGGGCGAACCCTTTATGAAACAGGGTACTATCCTTGCCGAATGCGGCCTAGAGATGAAATATTGTTAAGGAATAGCCTAGGCTGAAAAGGAATAACCGCGCTGAGATAAAAAAATCCCCAGCCGAAGCCAGGGACTTTTAAGCGGAATAAACGACGGAAATTAATCCAGTTCCAGCTCGTTCATTGCTGCAATGTTGAAGCCGCCATCGACGTGCAGGATTTCACCCGAAATACCGCCTGCCAGTGGTGAACACAGGAATGCGGCTGAGTTACCGACGTCTTCGATAGTAACGGTACGGCGAATTGGAGTAACCGCTTCGCAGTGAGCCAACATTTTACGGAAGTTTTTGATTCCAGACGCTGCCAGCGTACGGATTGGACCTGCGGAGATACCGTTAACACGGATACCTTCTGGGCCCATCGCGTTAGCCATGTAGCGAACGTTAGCTTCCAGAGACGCTTTCGCCAAGCCCATCACGTTGTAGTTAGGGATTGCACGTTCTGCGCCCAAGTAGGACAGAGTCAGCAGGCCTGAACCTGGGTTCAGCATGGTACGGCATGCTTTTGCCATCGCAACGAAGCTGTAAGAGCTGATGTCGTGTGCGATTTTGAAACCGTCACGGGTAACCGCATTCACGTAGTCGCCGTCCAACTGGTCGCCTGGAGCGAAGCCAATGGAGTGAACAAAACCGTCGAATTTCGGCCAAGATTTTGCCAGCTCGGTAAACATCGCATCGATGCTTTCGTCTTCTGCTACGTCACAAGCCAGAACCAGATTAGAACCCAACTGAGCGGCGAATTCTTCTACGCGAGATTTCAGTTTGTCGTTCTGGTAGGTGAAAGCCAGCTCGGCGCCTTCACGGTGCATAGCCTGTGCGATACCGTAGGCAATGGAGAGTTTGCTGGCTACGCCAGTGATCAGAATGCGCTTACCGGTTAGAAAACCCATACAAATAGTCCTTGTAGTCTTAATTTATGCCGTACTGCGATGCCAATAATATTGGAGGAGCAGGGCATAAACTGATAGAGGCGGAGGAAAACCAATTCACATTTTTATACAGAAACAGGAATTGTTAATTCTTCCAGCACTTGTGTTAATAAAACAAAACCGAGCGATTCTATCACGCTTGATTCACTGTGGAATGCTTTTGATGCTCTGCTCGGATCAGTGATTGAATTTTAGGCCGTAATTGGCGATAAAATCGCTTTTCAGAAAACGCCACCGTCACGACGCCATGCATCAGCCGTTAATGCTTCACCAAAATGACTATTGATGAGACGCTTGGTTTGCTCATGCAGTGGGGCTGCCAACACTTCCGAAGTGCTACCGCGCTCCACCACTTCGCCATGATGCATCACCATCACCTGATCGCTAATGTGCTTCATCATGCCCAAATGCTGGGTAACATAGATATAAGCGATACCGTGTTTTTGCTGCAGTTCCAACATCAAATTTATAATCTGTGAACGCATCGACATATCCAGCGACGCTAACGCTTCATCCGCTACGATCACCTGTGGCTGCAATATCAAGGCGCGCGCCAAGGCGATCCGTTGAATTTGTCCGGACGCTAACATATGCGGATAGTAATAGGCGTGATCGGAACGCAAGCCGACTTGGCGCAGAGTCTCATTGATACGCTGTTCACGCTCGGGCGCATCCAGTTCGGTGTTTAGCCGTAGGGGAACGTCAAGGATCTGGCCGATACGCTGGCGCGGATTGAGTGACGTAGACGGATCTTGAAAAATCATGCGGATCCGCTGGCTGCGGTAGCGAAAATCGCCGTACTCTAGCTGCTTGTCATCAATCACGATATCGCCCGCCGTGGGCTCAATCATGCCTGACAGCATTTTTGCCAGTGTGGATTTCCCTGAGCCGTTCTCGCCAATAATCGCCAGCGTTTGTCCTTCGCGCAGCGTAAAACTAACGGGTTTAACCGCTTCAAGATTTTGGCGACGAAACAAGCCGGTGCGGTAGCGGAAGGTCTTTTGTAGATTGTGCACCTCCAACAGCGTACTCATTGCGTCTCCTCCATGTTAAGCGGGAAATGACAGGCAAACTTATGCGTTTTTACGCTGCGCAGCGGCGGTGTCTCAATGCATTTTTTTTGCGCATACGGACAACGTGGGCCTAAGCGGCAGCCGATAGGCAAATGCTCTAACGAAGGAATGGCACCCGGTAGCGTGTTTAAGCGGCTTTTATGGGGCAGTGCGCGGCCAAAATCAGGCATCGCACGGATCAGCGCCTGCGTGTACGGATGATGCGGCGCAACTAAAATATCTTCGCAGGTCGCGCTTTCTACCGTTTGGCCGCAGTACATCACGTTAATGCGGTCAGCCCATTTGCTCATCATTTGCAGGTCATGGCTGATCAATAAAATCGTCGTGTTGTTGTTTTGATTCATGCGCGACAGCAGACGGAAAATTTGCGCCTGCGTGGTGGGTTCCATGGCATTGGTCGGTTCATCGGCAATCAGCAGACGTGGCTGGTTAGCCAAGGCGATGGCAATCATCACCTTCTGGCATTCACCTTCCGTCAACTCATACGGGAAGCTACGCATGATATCTTTGTGGTCTTTAATCCCGACGCGATGCAGCAGTTCAATGGCGCGGCGTTTACGCCAGCGAAAACGCTGCCACCAGCGGCCTTTATAGGTCCAACCGGGGATCGCCTGAATCACCTGTTTGCCAATGCTCTCAGAAGGGTCCAGACAGGACTGAGGCTCCTGAAAAATCATCGACACATTATGGCCTACCAGCCGACGGCGTTGACGCGGCGTCAAGCGCAGCAGGTCAATGTCATCAAAGCGAAAACGGTCGGCGGTGACCTTCCAGTTATCTTTGGTTACGCCGCAGATCGCTTTGGCAATTAAACTTTTGCCTGAGCCAGATTCACCAACCAGTCCGCGCACTTCGCCTTCGGTGAGCGTAAGGCTGACCCGATCGACGGCTTTGACCGGCCCTTCGGCGGTCATGAATTCAATGGTGAGGTTACGAATATCAAGTAACGGCATTTTGTTTCCTATTCCACACCGGCATTAATCGCGCGGCGCATTCCGTCGCCCAACAAATTCACCAGCAGCACGCTGATCATAATGGCAGCCCCTGGCAACATCACCGTCCACGGCGCGACATAAACCAGCTCCAAGGAATCACCCAGCATGGCTCCCCATTCTGGCGACGGCAGTTGAGCCCCCAGATCGAGAAAGCCTAATGCAGCGATATCTAATATCGCCATGGAAAGGGCTCGGGTGAATTCACCCACTAACACGCCCGCGATATTGGGCAACACGGAGTCCCACAGGATAAACCACGTTGATGCGCCGTCTAAACGAGCAGCAACCACATATTCTTTCTCAAGCTCTTCGTGAACCGAGGTATAAACTTCTCGCACCATATGTGGCAAAAGGGCTAACCACACAGCCAGCATGGCGTGCTCAAGGCGCGGCCCTAAAAAGGCGACAACGACAATGGCTAGCAGCAGAGAAGGAATCGACAGCAATGTATCCAGAATGTGGTTCAAAATCGCGGAACGCAGACCGTGGGTGACGCCCGCTAGAATGCCGATAATGACGCCAAAAACGCTGGCAGCGATGGTGACGACCAGCGCAGAACCAAACGTTGGTGCGACGCCGCTTAATAAACGGCTGAGAATATCGCGGCCCAGATCGTCGGTGCCAAGGAAGAATGACACGTTACCGTAACGTGACCACGACGGCGGCAGTAATTGATAGCCAAGGAATTGCTGATCCAGCGCATAAGGTGCCAGCATGGTGCCGAAAAAGCACAGGGCGATCAGCAGCAGCACGCCATACAAACCAATCATGGCGAGGGTATCGGCATGGAAATGCAGCCACGTCTGACGCAGCGGGCTCGGTACGCGTTTTTCGCGGTATACGTTATCGAAGTGCATACCATTCCTTATGTTTCAGCGGATTAGTCAGCGCACCCACAATATCAGACAGCACGTTGACGACTAAAACCAACGTCCCTACCAGCATGACACCGGCAGAGATAGCGGCAAAGTCCTGTTGGCGGATGGCGTTAATCAACCAACGCCCGAGCCCCGGCCAACTGAACACTACTTCGGTAATCATCGCCAGCGTTAGCATGGTCGAAAATTGCAGCCCCAGCCTTGGGATAATCGGCGGCAGCGCATTGTGTAACACATGACGGCGAATAATAGTGAAACGCGACAAACCGCGCGTGGCGGCGGCTTTAATGTAATTCTGGCTGACGACGTTATCGGTGCTGATACGCATCAGGCGGATCACTTCGGTCATCGGCACCAGCGCCAGCGCCGTCACCGGTAGGATCATATGACGGGCAACGCTCATCAGCATGTCATCGCGATAAGGAGAATCTGACAGCCAAGCGTCAATCAGCGCAAAACCGGTCACGTTTTTCATCGGGTAGAGCAGATCGTAGCGGCCTGAAACCGGCAGCCAGCCGAGATGCAGCGAGAAGAACAGCATCAGTAGGATCGCCAGCCAAAATACCGGCATTGAATAGCCAAACAGCGCCAGCGCGCTAATCGCGCCATCCTGCCATTTGCCGCGAAGTAAACCGGCAATAATACCCAGCGGAATACCTACCACCAGCGCAAACACGAAGGCCAGAATACACAGCTCCATGGTGGCGGGGAAAACTTCCTTCAGCTGTTCGATAATCAACTGCCCGTTAATACTGGAAACGCCGAAGTCGCCTTGCAGCAGACTATGCACATAGAAACGGTAGGCGTCGAACAGCGAAGCGCCACCTAACGGCGCATGTGGCGTGAAATAGAGCAGGCTAAACCCCACCAGCGACAGGAAAAACAGCGTCACCAATAGCAGTAAAAGGCGGCGCAATGTGAAGATAATCATGGTTTATCCTCCACGACGGCAGGGGATTCTGAGGTTGGCGTTGGTGGCCCCGCATCAGGATCGTTGGTAGCCGCCGGTTCTGGCTGTTTTTCACGATAAACACCGGCAAATGAGGCGTTACCAAACGGGCTCAATACCAATCCTTTTATGTCATAACGATATGCCTGTAGGCGCAACGAGGACGCCAGAGGCAAGATAGGCAGCTGTTCTTCTAAGATCTTTTGTGCATCTTGATAATCGTCAATACGCTGTGACAGTTGCTGAGACAGCAGGGCTTTATGCAGCAGCGAGTCAAAAGAGGGATCGCACCAGTGCGCCAAGTTAGTCTGCGACTGAATTGCCGCGCAGCTCAACAACGGACGGAAGAAACTGTCTGGGTCATTACTGTCGGTTGCCCAGCCGGAGAGCGTCATATCGTGGCTCATGTCGCTCAGGCGGGCTTCTTGGAATCGGCCTTCTACTGGAATAATGCTGACCTTAATTCCCACCTGCGCCATATCAGCCTGAATCAGCTCGGCGGTTTTCAGCGGGCTCGGGTTATACGCCTGAGAAGCGGTAGGCACCCATAGCTGTAGGTGTAGATTGGTCACGCCTGCCTGTTTCAGCAGTTCACGCGATTTCTCTGGATTGTATTCGGTAATCTTCGCTTCGCTGTCATACGCCCACGACGCACGAGGCAGCAGAGAAGCCGCGGTTTCCGCCGTGCCGTAGTAGATAGACTGCATCAGGCGCTGGTTATTGATGGAATAGGCAATGGCGCGGCGAACGTCCAAATTATCCAACGGCGGCTTGCGGGTGTTGAACGCCAAGTAGGCGACGTTCATTCCAGGGCGCAGCGTTAAGCGCAGACGCGGATCGTCGCGCAGAATGCTCAACTGGCTGGCCGCAGGGTAAGCCAGTACGTCGCATTCACCGGTCAGCAGTTTGGATAAACGCCCGGTGCCACCTGCGCCGAGATCAATAATGACCTGTGGCATCCGCGGTTTGCCTTTCCAAAACGCATTGTTGCGATCCAAGCGAATATATTGTCCCGCGTGGTACTCATTGAGCATAAACGGACCGGTACCCACCGGCAGACGGTCGATATCTTCTTCTTTGCCCTTTTTCGCTAAGTTATCTGCGTATTCAGACGAGAGTATTGGCGCGTAATGCGTGGCGAGGTGCCATAAGAAAGAGGCATCCGGTTGTTTAAGGCGAATTTCAACCGTTGAGTTATCCAGTTTACGTACGCTTTGCACCGCATCGCTAAACTGCAAACTTTCGAAATAGGGATAATGACCGCCGTTCACTTCATGATACGGATGGTTAGGATCAAACATGCGGTTGAAGCTAAACACCACATCATCGGCATTCATCTTGCGCGTCGGTTTAAACCAGTCAGTGGTTTGGAACGGCACATCTTTACGCAGATGCAGCACGTAGGTTGCGCCACCGTCTAACACCTCCCAGCTCTGGGCTAATTCAGGAATGAGGCGGTAGGTATAGGGGTCAACATCCAGGAGGCGGTCGTAAAGCTGCGCGGCGAGAGTATCGACCGTAAGACCGCTGCTCGCCATCTGTGGATTGAAGGTATTCAGGATCCCGCTGACGCAATAAATGAAGCCGCTCTGGCGGATATCCGGCAGCGGTTTGGTTTTGGTCACAGGGGCAATTTCGGCTGCTGTCGCAACGGCAGACAGGCAACTTAATGCCAGCATCAGGGTTTTTAGACCACGCATAAACGCTTCAAGAGGTTGTTGAGCAAAGTGTTTAGTGTAACGTACATTGGCTGGCAGCCCAATCATTCCAGTGAGATGAAGGGGTTATTTGCCTTTTGCTTAACCAATCTACTGGTAAGCATAAGTCAGAAATCACGCAGCAGTGGGGTTTTGCGCTAAATATTGCGTAATAAAGCGGCGAAGAAGATGTGAGCTGGCGCACGCTGCAAATACAAATAAGAAAAATTCGCAACAAACCACTTTACACATGGTAGTGATAACCATTATCATCCATCTCGTTCTCTTGAGAATGCCTCCTCAGGGCAATCAATTCTCTTAAGAACACGACATTGCTCACATTGCTTCCAGATCTACTTTATAGCCAGCCGGGTGCTGGCTTTTTTTTATCTGTAATTTACCGAAACCTCGTTGCTAACCTTATCCCTGAATCCCCAACTTCTTCATGATCCCACGCAGTTGGTGATAGGTCAGATTCAGCAACTCCGCGGCCTGACGTTGATTATGCCGACTCTCTTGCAGCGCCTGAATAATGATCTGTTTTTCGCGCTCTGCCAGCCAATCTTTAAGATCGATGGGTAAAGAGGGCTGCGCCGTTTGTGCATCTATTTGTGCCGCCGCAGGCGTGCTGGCAGAAGAGGGCAAGTCGGTTGTGCGATGTTTAAACGGATTAATCACAATCGCGTCTAGCTGTTCAGGTGAATCACCATGACGGTAGACCGAACGCTCCACTACGTTTTTCAATTCACGAATATTGCCGGGCCAGCCGTAATCCAGCAGCGTTTGCCGCGCGGCATCGCTAAAGCCGGGAAAGAACGCGAGCCCCAGCTCACCGCACATCTGCATGGCAAAATGCTCAGCCAACAGCATGATATCGCTGCGGCGTTCTCTTAGTGGCGGAAGTTGGATAACGTCAAAAGCCAAGCGATCTAGCAAATCGGCGCGGAAGGTACCCGCTTCAGCCATCGCCGGTAAATCAGCATTGGTCGCGCACACTAAGCGCACATCGACCTGCAAAGGCTGGCTGCCGCCTACGCGCTCTAAATGACCATATTCAATCACGCGCAACAGCTTTTCCTGAATTAACATTGGCGCGGTAGCCAGCTCATCAAGAAAGAGCGTACCGCCGTCGGCACGTTCGAAGCGGCCTAAATGGCGCTTCTGCGCACCGGTAAACGCACCGGCCTCATGACCAAAAAGCTCGGAATCCAGCAAGTTGTCATTGAGCGCCGCACAGTTCAGCGACACGAACGGCCCCTGCCAACGATTAGACAGATAGTGCAGACGATGAGCGATCAGCTCTTTACCTGTTCCACGTTCGCCAATAATTAATACCGGTTTATTCAACTTCGCCAGCTGCGAAGTCTGCTCCAGCACTTCAAGAAAGCTGTTGGCTTGGCCGAGCATATTTTCAATATTATCTGACATCGCAGGATTCCATTTAGTGAATTTCGCTATCTGTTGGCTAAATTCATCACATCATGTTTTGCCTGTTAGTGGCAACAAATTTTATTTTTTCTTTATAAATCAATTCATTATTTTTAATTTAAAAGTTGGCACGATAGTTGATTATGTATTTGCGAGACAGTAAACCATTTTAACAACGGATGTGCCGAACCAAGTGCACGCCGCAACGCAAGAGTGAGGGTATTAACAATGGGTATTTTTTCTCGTTTCGCCGACATCGTAAACGCCAACATCAATACTCTGCTGGATAAAGCAGAAGATCCACAGAAGCTGGTTCGCCTGATGATTCAGGAAATGGAAGATACTTTGGTCGAAGTGCGTTCCACTTCCGCCCGCGCTTTAGCCGAGAAAAAACAGCTGATGCGCCGTATCGAACAGGGTGAAACTCAGCTTAACGAGTGGCAGGACAAAGCCGAGCTGGCGCTGCGTAAAGATAAAGAAGATCTGGCGCGTGCGGCGTTAATTGAAAAACAGCGCGTAAGTGATTTGCTGACCACGCTGCGCCATGAAGTGAGCAACGTGGAAGAAACGTTGGATCGCATGAAGCGCGAAATCACCGAGCTGGAAAGCAAACTGACTGAAACACGTGCTCGACAGCAGGCACTGGCGCTGCGCCAGCAGGCCGCGGCATCTTCTCGTGAAGTTCGTCGTCAGCTCGACAGCGGTAAACTAGACGAAGCTATGGCGCGTTTTGAGCAGTTTGAACGCCGTATTGACCACATGGAAGCCGAAGCTGAAACGATGGGCTTAGGCAAAAAGAAATCGCTGGATCAAGAGTTTGCCGATCTGAAAGCAGATGATGAAATTGGCCAGCAGTTGGCAGCGTTAAAAGCCAAAATGAATCGTCCTGAATAAGCGCGATTTGTAACCGAACGACCGGCGTTATGTTTGCTGCGGCATACATAACGCCGGAGAAGGGAATAGACTGTTGCTAACGGCTGTAAACCAATAATAAGGAATTCACGATGGGCTACCTTTTTCTTGCCATCCCTCTGACTATTTTTGTGCTGTTTGTATTACCTGTTTGGCTGTGGCTGCATTACAGCAATCGCCAGCAAAACGACAGTGTATTGCAAACGCAAGAAGTGCAGCGCTTAGCGCAGTTGAATGAAGAAGCACAGCGCATGCGTCAACGCATTAGCGCGCTGGAATCCATTCTGGATGCGGAGCATCCAAACTGGAGGGACGCTTAATGACAACGCCGATGAGCGGTAAAAAACTGTATCGCATTCCTGAGCGAGGCGTAGTGAAAGGCGTTTGCGCAGGGCTGGCCGAATATATGGGCGTTCCTGTTGCCTTGGTGCGCGTGATGGCGGTGCTGTCGATTTTCTGCGGCCTGTTTATCATCACCGCGATATTGTACGTGGTGTTATCCATGACGCTGCCAACCGCCCAAGTGGCGGAGCTGAGCGGCGATCATCAACCGTCACCGCGTCAGCAAATGCAGGTGGTGACAACCGAACTCAACGAATGCGAGCAGCGCCTGCGTCGTTTGGAACGTTATGTGACTTCGGAAACGTTTGGCGTCAATAAGCGTTTCCAGAATTTATAGTTTTATTAATGACACGCTGGGGAGAAAACGATGAGTCAATTTAAACCTGCTGATATGCTGCGTGCAGGTGGCCGTAGGGCTCGGCGTCATCTGCCTGGCCTCATTAAGAACGGTTTGCTTTTGGGGCTGACCTTTGCCCCAGCCGGTATTGCCGCCGGTGTATTACGTTATGTAACGTGGCGACCTTTGCGCTGGCTGTTAATATGGGGGCTAGAACCCTTATTACAGCGCGCAGTTCGTCAGGCAACGTCTCGATATCGTCACGGAGCTGAAAAGCCATAACGGCTTCGTGTAAGGAGAGGAATGAAAAGGCTACAAAATGAATTAGCGTCTCTGGTTAACCGCGGTGTCGATCGCCATTTACGTTTGGCGGTGACAGGGTTAAGTCGGAGCGGAAAAACCGCATTTATCACTTCTCTGGTTAATCAACTTTTACATATTCACAGCGGTGCTCGTTTGCCGCTGTTTTCTGCCGTGCGTGAAGAGCGGTTGCTCGGCGCCAAGCGCGTTCCGCAGCGCGATCTTGGCGTGGCACGCTTTACCTATGATGAAGGACTGTCACAGCTCTACGGCATGCCACCAACGTGGCCGACGCCGACGCGCGGCGTGAGTGAAATCCGTTTGGCGCTGAAATTTCGCAGTAATGATTCGCTGCTGCGCCATTTTAAAGATACCTCGACGCTGTATCTGGAAATTGTCGATTACCCCGGCGAATGGCTGCTCGACTTGCCGATGCTAGAGCAAGACTATCTGAGCTGGTCACGCCAGATGAATGGTTTGCTGCAGGGGCAGCGTAAAGAGTGGGCCGCAGAATGGTTAGCGCTGTGTGAACAATGCGATCCGCTGGCACCGGCAGATGAAAAGCAGTTAGCGGCAATTTCACAGGCCTATACCGACTATCTGCTGCGTTGCAAAGAAGAAGGGCAACACTTTATTCAGCCGGGACGTTTTGTGTTACCCGGCGACTTAGCCGGTGCGCCTGCGCTACAGTTTTTCCCTTGGCCACAGGTTGAAAGCATTGGGGAATCTAAACTGGCTCAGGCCGATAAGCATTCCAACATCGGCATGCTGCGCTCCCGCTACAACTATTATTGCAATGAAGTGGTGAAGGGCTTCTACAAAGAGCACTTTGTTCGTTTCGATCGTCAAATTGTGCTGGTGGATTGTCTACAACCGCTGAATAGCGGGCCGCAGGCGTTTAATGAAATGCGTCTGGCGCTAACTCAGCTGATGCAGAGTTTCCACTATGGCAAACGCACGCTGTATCGCCGGCTCTTTTCGCCGTGCATCGATCGCCTAATGTTTGCGGCCACTAAAGCTGACCACGTCACCGCCGATCAGCATGCCAATCTGGTCTCTTTGCTCCAACAGCTGGTGCAGGACGCATGGCAAAATGCGGCGTTCGAAGGGATTAGCATGGACTGCGCCGGTATCGCTTCGGTACAGGCTACACAGAGCGGTTTGGTTGAGCATCACGGACAGAAAATCCCTGCGTTGAAGGGATATCGTCTTGCCGATGAGAAGCCACTGACCGTATTTCCCGGTGAAGTGCCCGCGCGTTTGCCCAGCAACGAATTCTGGCAGAAGCAGGGTTTTCATTTTGAAGATTTCCGCCCACAAAGTATGAACGTGGACAGCCCATTACCGCATATCCGCATGGACAGCGTGATGGAGTTTTTATTGGGAGATAAGCTGCGATGAGCGAACCGATAAAACCAAGAATTGATTTTGACCAACCGCTGGCGACCGAGCCGGAAATGGTGCTGAAAGCCAGCCAACAGTTTGCGCCACAGGACGCTGAAAATTTCTTACCTGCCGAACCAGAAGTATTGACGGAAGAGCAGGATGAAGGGCGCGCAGAAGGCATTATCAATGCGGCGCTTAAACCAAAGCGCAGCCTATGGCGGCGCATGGTGGGGGCTGGTTTAGCCCTGTTTGGCGTGAGCGTGATTGCCCAAGGCGTGCAGTGGTTTCATCAGGCGTGGGTTCAGCAGGACTGGATTGCGCTGGGCGGAACCGTTGCCGGTGGCCTGATCGTATTGGCGGGCGTTGGCTCGCTCATCACGGAATGGCGACGTCTTTATCGTTTACGTGAGCGGGCGCAAGAGCGCGATGTTGCGCGCGACTTGTTGCATAGCCACGGTATCGGGCAGGGTAAAGCGTTTTGTGAAAAGCTGATGCAGCAGGCAAATTTAGATCAGAGCCATCCAGCGGTACAGCGCTGGCAGGCGTCGCTGCATGAAACACATAACGATCGAGAAGTGGTCGAGCTGTATTGCAAACTGGTACAACCGGTGCTGGACGTTCAGGCTCGGCGTGAAATCAGCCGCTACGCTGCGGAATCGACCCTTATGATCGCCGTCAGTCCGTTGGCGCTGGTGGATATGGCGTTTATCGCGTGGCGAAATATCCGTCTGATTAATCGAATTGCGGCGCTGTACGGCATTGAATTAGGTTATTTCAGCCGTATCCGGTTATTCCGCTTGGTGCTACTCAATATTGCCTTTGCCGGTGCTTCCGAGCTAGTGCGCGAAGTGGGTATGGATTGGATCTCGCAGGATCTAGCCGCTCGTCTTTCAGCGCGTGCCGCGCAGGGCATCGGTGCCGGTTTACTGACTGCGCGCTTGGGGATTAAAGCGATGGAGCTATGTCGCCCGCTGCCGTGGCTAGAAAATGATAAACCGCGCTTGGGGGATTTCCGTAAGGAGCTGATTACTCAGTTGAAGCGCGTTGCACCGAAGAAAAATACTGATAAACAGTGATATGTTGCGTTAATTTTTAAGCGTTCATGGGCAGAATACAACGGCGGGTCATGTTGCATCCTGCCCAAGTTGACTAGCACTCAATGGGCAATTCGGGATTGGCTCCCCATTCGCTCCATGAACCATCATAAAGCGCCACGCCGTTAACCTGTAACGTGGTCAGCGCCAGAACCACCACCGCCGCGGTGACGCCTGAGCCACAGCTAACGATAATCGGTTGTTCAAAGCTCACGCCCGCAGCGGCAAAGATCGCTTTCAATTCTTGGTTTGATTTCAATTCCCCGTTTTTAACTAAGTCTCCCCACGGCACGTTGTGGCTGCCGGGAATATGACCTTGGCGTAGCCCCGCACGCGGCTCGGGGACTTCACCTTTAAACCGCGCAGCAGCGCGTGCGTCAACGATTTGAGCACTGTGAGTTTGGGTTACCAGTAAAACGTCATTGGCGTTTTTAACCACGCTTGGGTCGAGTTGAGCGCTGAAGGTGGCTGGTTTAGGCGTTGGCACGCCGCTTTCAAGCTCGCGCCCCTGTGCTTTCCATTGATGAAAACCACCGGCTAAAATGGAAACCTTGCTTGCGCCAAAGGTGCGCAGCATCCACCACGCACGCGGGGCTGAGAACAGGTTTCCTTCGTCGTATACCACCAGATGTTTTTCCCGATTGACTCCCAACGCTTGCATATCAGCAGAGAATTTTTCAGCTGAAGGCATCATGTGAGGGAGTGGGCTCGAGTGATCGGAGAGGGCATCAATATCAAAAAACAGCGCACCGGGGAGATGTGAAGCGATAAATTCGGCATGGATATCGCGCAGATTTTCTTGTCCAGCCGGAGGCATACGTGCGTCGATGAGCTGAATATCATCGTCGCTCAAATGAGCTGATAGCCAGTCGGCCGTAACGAAAAAGGTGTTTGTCATGGGGGATAACCATCCTTTTATAACCTTCAAACTTGAAGCTGCTTTGGCATGGGCTACGCGCGTGCATCCAAATCATTTACGAGGGTAAGCTCATAGGATTTACTCACTTGCCGCCATAAATCAGCGCAAATTATTTGGGGTATAGTTAAATAAAATCTCATTGAAACAATATCTAAGCTGTTATTTATACCTCAAAAGCCACAAGGTGGTAATCTTTTCCATCGAAGCGAAAGCGTGTGACATCGCTCATGCCAAGTCCTTGAATGTGGGCAACCAGCGAGTGCGGATTATCGTCAGCGATAAAGGCCAAACCCGCGTCGTATTTTCCATGCATATGTGCTTTTACCGCAGTGAAAAGCTGGGAAAGCACGCCAGCGCCGCGAAAACGGCGCGAGATGCATACGGGGCCGTACAGAAAAGGGTTGAGTTCAGTCATCGGGCGCTGATTAAGCGAATGGGTTTCGGTCTGTTCGAGCAGCGCATCAATCACCGGAGGATGTGGTTTGGCGCAGGTTGCAGTCATACAGACGAATCCGGCGACGGTTTTGCCTTCAACGGCAACTAAAATGCCCAGTTTGCTGTTGATGGCTTCAAGCTGGGCTCGGCTCATTTGTGAAACGATGTATCCCTGTTGGAGGTTTTCAGCATCCAGATTTTCAGGCGTGTTCAGTCGCTGAATTTCCAAAATGCTATCATAGTCTGCAGGGACGGCCTGACGGATGATCATATGCTGCACTTCCCCTATTTATATCTAAAATGTGTGATGAATAGGTGATAAGATTCTGCTGTCTAGATATGATGTTATTTGCATGATGCCTACTTTGGAGACAATTATATAGTCTGTTGTAACAATTGTTGAGGCGTCATTGCTCAAGTTTATAGTTAGCTAAGTTGTAAATCAGATATGACTGGCTGGATAACAATAGAAAGATCTGTCAACTTATACTGACAGTTACTGTTTCAGTTGTCGTACAATCACAATGATAGTCAACGTGATGTAGGGCAATTGGTTTTCTCTCGTGTATCTACACGTATGTTTTACACACCGTAATATGCAGATTAAGGTCAAAACTGATGCGCCTGGAAGTTTTTTGTGAAGACCGAATCGGCTTAACCCGAGAACTGCTGGATCTGCTGGCAGCGCGTAATATTGATTTGCGCGGGATTGAGATCGATACCATCGGTCGTATCTATTTGAATTTTAATGAACTTGACTTTGAAGTCTTCCGTCAGTTAATGGCAGAGATCCGCCGCATCAGCGGTGTCACCGACGTACGCACCGTGCCATACATGCCGTCAGAGCGTGAACACCGTGCTATGTGGGCATTGCTAGAATCCTTGCCGGAGCCCGTTTTCTCTATTGATATGAAAGGGAAGGTTGAGCTGGCAAACCAAGCGGCGCTAACGCTGTTTGGTACCACGGAAGACAAGATCTGTAATCAAACCGCAGGTGGACTGATTGGCGGCTACAACTTTTTGCGTTGGTTGGAGAACGAAACCGTTGCTCCCCATGCCGAAAAAGTGGTTATTCGCGGTCAAGATTATCTGATGGATATCACACCAATCTATCTGGGTGAAGAGCAGGGCGAAATGTCTGCTCCCGTGGGCGCGGTTGTGGTGTTGAAATCGGCGGTTCGCATTGGGCGTCAGCTGCAAAACCTCACCGTGAATGACGATAGCGAATTCGAACACATTATTGGTGTTAGCCCGAAAATGCGTCAGGTGCTCGAGCAGGCACGTAAGCTCGCCATGTTAGACGCACCTTTGCTGATTGTGGGCGATACCGGTACCGGTAAAGATGTCCTGGCTCGCGCCTGTCATCTGCGTAGCCCACGCGGCAAACAGCCTTTCTTGGCATTGAACTGTGCCGCCTTGCCAGACGACGTGGCCGAGAGCGAACTGTTTGGCCACGCAGCGGGCGCTTATCCTAATGCGCTGGAAGGCAAAAAAGGCTTCTTTGAACAGGCCAACGGTGGCTCGGTATTGCTGGATGAAATCGGTGAGATGTCACCGCGTATGCAAACCAAACTGCTACGTTTCCTCAACGACGGCACATTCCGCCGCGTGGGTGAAGAGCATGAGGTGAGCGTAGACGTTCGCGTTATCTGTGCAACGCAGAAAAACCTGATCGATCTGGTGCAGCGCGGATTGTTCCGTGAGGATCTTTACTATCGCCTTAACGTCTTGACGTTAAATCTGCCACCGCTACGTGAACGCACGCAGGACATCATGCCGTTGACCGAGCTGTTTGTCTCGCGCTTTGCCGATGAGCAAGGGATGCCAAGACCGCGTTTGGCACCTGAGTTGAACGCGTTCCTTAGCCAGTACGGCTGGCCGGGCAACGTTCGTCAGTTGAAGAATGCGATCTATCGTGCGTTAACCCAGCTTGAAGGCTATGAGCTGCGTCCACAGGACGTTGTTCTACCTGAGTTTGAAGCTGAAATGGCGTTGGGTGACGAAGTGCTGGACGGTTCGCTGGATGATATTTGCAAGCGCTTTGAGCGTTCGGTGCTAACTCGTTTGTACCGCAACTATCCAAGCACGCGTAAGCTAGCAAAACGTTTAGGCGTATCGCATACCGCGATTGCCAATAAACTCCGTGAGTATGGCCTTAGCAGTCGGCGTCATGTGGAAACTCACCCAGACGCAGAAGAGAACTAAAAAAACGCGGTGCTGAATTCAGCGCCGCGTTTTTGTTTCTATCGTGACTACAATAAATATCGCAACAGAATTACTTCAGAGAAGCTAATGCCGCATCGTAGTTTGGTTCTTCGGTGATTTCGTTCACCAGTTGGCTGTAGACCACGTTGTCGTTGCCGTCTAAAACGACCACGGCACGCGCGGTTAAACCGGCCAATGGGCCATCGGTAATGGCGACGCCGTAATCATGCTTGAAGTCGCCACCACGCAGGGTCGACAGCGTGATGACGTTGTTCAGACCTTCAGCGCCGCAGAAGCGAGACTGAGCGAAAGGAAGGTCGGCTGAAATGCACAGCACAACGGCGTTATCAGTCTGGCTTGCCAGCTGGTTGAATTTTCGCACTGATGCTGCACAAACGCCGGTATCAATGCTTGGGAAGATATTCAGGATTTTACGTTTACCAGCCAGACTTGCCAGATCAACATCGGAAAGGTCTTTGGCTACCAGTTTGAAAGGTTTGGCTTTATCGCCAGCCTGAGGGATTTTACCGGCTACGTGTACTGGGTTGCCTTGAAAATGAACTGTCTGCGTCATTATGGTATTTCCTATTACAGTTAGTTAACACGAACTAGAGTTTACGCTAACACGATAGCCTTGAATATACGAACAATTTTAAATATATACGTAACATGATGATATTGGCTAATACTTCAGCTATCCGCATTCTGCCTTTTATTAGCGCTAAGGAATAAGCATGAAAACAATGCGTTTTTATTCAGAAGTCTGGCCTTTGCATACCCCCTTTGTGATTGCTCGGGGCAGCCGAACAGAAGCTTACGTTGTCGTCGTTGAAATTGAGCAAGACGGCGTGGTTGGCGTCGGGGAATGTACGCCCTATGCGCGCTATGACGAAAGCGTTGACTCTGTGCTGGCGCAGCTTGCGTCGGTGAAGTCCGCCATTGAGAACGGCCTTGATCGCCGAGAGTTATTAGCAAGATTACCGGCAGGCGCGGCACGGAATGCGGTTGACTGTGCGCTATGGGATCTAGTGTGTAAGCAAACTAACACTACGTTGTGGGAACAGTGCAACGTGCCACAGCCAGAACGCATTGTGATGGCGCAGACCGTCTCGATTGGATCGCCGGAACAGATGGCCTCTACCGCGCTTTCTTTATTTCAGAAGGGTGCGACGTTGCTGAAAATCAAGCTCGACGATCATCTTATTACTGAACGATTGATGGCGATCCGAGCCGCTGTACCCGAGATGACGTTAATCGTTGATGCCAATGAATCTTGGCAGGCCGAAGGACTAGCGGCGCGCTGTCAACTGTTGGCCGACGTTGGCGTGGTGATGCTGGAGCAGCCTTTACCCGCGAATCAAGACGAGGCGCTGGCTCATTTCATTCATCCTTTACCGATTTGCGCAGATGAAAGCTGTCATACCCGCGATGACTTTGCCGCGCTAAAAGACCGCTATGACATGATAAACATCAAGCTGGATAAAACCGGCGGCCTGACTGAGGCGTTAGCGCTGCGTTCATTGGCGCAGAAAGAGGGCATGGCGATTATGTTGGGTTGCATGATTTGCACCTCTCGTGCCATTCGTGCAGCTTTACCGTTAGCGCCAGCGGCTAAGTTCGTGGATTTCGATGGCCCCACATGGCTGGCGCAGGATGCAAGCCCTGCGCTGAACTTCAGCTGTGGTGGTATTCAGCTTAAAGTGCCTGCGTAAAACGCGGGTTATAGATCGTAATCGATCAGCGCCAGCAGTGCCGGAAGGTATTTTTCGCTGGCGAGGTCGGCTGAAATCGCCGGTAGCTCAAGCGTAATGCAGGGCAGGCTGAGGTCGGCGCACCAGCTGCCAAATGAGCCCGGTGTTTCATATCCTACGTTGCTTACTAAAGGCAGTTCAAAATCGGCGGAAAGTTGCTGCCCGAGCAGCGTTTGGTGTGGATCCTCCACACAGGCCAGAGGCTCATGCAACGAAACGACCCACGCCGGTTTTAAGCGGTGGATCAGCTGGCAGAGCGCCTGCGTTTCGGGTTCAGAGCCTGCGGCGTCGCCGGTGGATAGCCTAACATCTCTTTCGCTGCTAGCGCTGTTCCAGCGATATACGCTATGACCGGGTAGCCAGTTAGCCGCAGGAAAATTACGATTGAGATCTACGCCAGCAGAGTTTGCTCGCAATCCTAGCTGACAGCCATCGGGATTGACCGCCAAAATGACATGGTGGCGTTGCTGCATCGGCTGGAGACTGCGTAATGCGCAGGACAAGGTGATGACTGCGGTAGTTTCGTCACCGTGGGTGCCCGCAATAATCAGCCCCGTATCACGATCGGGCTGCACGGCGGGGAAATAAAGCAGCGGTGCGCCGAGCAACGAGTGTCCATAGGTGACCGCCGTCGCGCTAATTTGGCCGCGATCGGCGCGAGGGCGGATCTGTTTTACACCATTTCCCATGCAACAGGTTTCCCGTAATAGTAGAATAACGCCGTCATACTTGAAGCTGCATCCGTGCTCGCTTTCTGCTTGGGTGTAACTCCAATTATTTGGGTCTAAGTCTGAATAATTTCCGTCTGTTAACCTTCTTATTAAGGCACACTTTTTGACCTCAGAAAACGTTCGCAACGACAAAAATAAACGAGCGTGGGGAATAACGGTGTCTGGGATTAGGGAATGCTGCCGGCCGTGCCAATGATTTTGGATATATAGGGTTCTATTTATGCATCTTTTTCGTATTACTGCATTATCCGCATTGATTGCTTCGGGGTTTGTTTCTGCGCAGGCCGCGCAGGTTCCTGCGGGAACCGTTTTGGCTGAAAAACAAGAGATTGTTCGTCATATTAAAGATGAACCGGCTTCGTTAGATCCGGCAAAGGTGGTGGGATTACCCGAGGCGCAGGTGGCGCGAGATCTGTTTGAAGGATTGGTTAATCAGGGCGCAGACGGCAAGCCAACGCCCGGCGTGGCTCAGAGTTGGCAAACGACCGATAATAAACGCTATGTCTTTAAGCTACGTGAGAACGCTAAGTGGTCGAACGGCGATCCGGTCACCGCCTATGACTTCGTCTATAGCTGGCAGCGTTTAGTGAATCCTAAAACGCTGTCGCCGTTTGCTTGGTTTGCGCAAATGGCGGGTATCGCCAATGCCGAAGGCATTATTAACGGCCAAGTGCCGGTACAAAAATTAGGTGTCGCTGCGCCGGATTCGCATACGCTGGTGGTTCAGCTGAATAAGCCGGTCCCGTTCTTCGTAAACTTATTGGCTAATTTTAGTTTGTTCCCCGTACCGCAAAAAACCATCGAAAGATACGGTAACGATTGGACTAAGCCAGAGAATTTGGTGGGTAACGGCGCATACGCCATGCAGGAGCGGGTGGTTAACGAAAAAATTGTGTTAAAACCTAATCCGTATTATTGGGATCATAAAAATACCGTCTTAACTAAAGTGACGTTTATTCCGATCAATCAAGAGTCTACGGCAACCAAGCGCTATCTGGCAGGGGATATTGATATCACAGAATCCTTCCCTAAAAACATGTACCACAAATTAATGAAGGATATTCCCGAGCAGGTCTATACGCCGGACCAGTTAGGCACCTATTACTACGCCTTTAACACGCAAAAAGCGCCGCTCAATGATGCTCGCGTGCGTAGAGCACTCTCGTACGCCATCGACAGACAGATTATTGCCGAGAAAGTATTAGGTACCGGCGAGAAGCCTGCCTATCATTTAACGCCAGATGTAACCGCAGGATTCGAGCCTGTACCGCTGGCTATTCAGAAAATGACGCAGGCTGAACGCAACAAACAAGCGAAAGCGTGGCTGAAAGAAGCAGGCTATGGGCCGAATAAGCCGTTAAAGCTCACCTTGCTGTACAACACCTCAGAGAACCACCAGAAAATTGCGATCGCGGTGGCTTCCATGTGGAAAAAGTCGTTGGGTGCACAGGTCAAACTGACTAATCAGGAGTGGAAAACCTATATCGATAGCCGCAACACCGGCAAATTTGATGTGGTTCGTGCGTCTTGGGTGGGAGACTACAATGAAGCATCGACATTCTTGACGCTGTTGACGTCGACCCATAGCGGCAATATCGCTAAATTTAACAGCCCGGGATACGACAAACTGTTAAAACAGGCCAGCGAGGAAACCGACGCCGGTAAACGTAACGCCGATTACGCGCAGGCCGAGCAAATTTTGGCCGACCAAGCACCGATTGCGCCGATCTATCAATACACCAATGGCCGCTTAATTAAGCCTTGGGTGAAGGGCTATCCGATTACTAACCCTGAAGATGTCGCCTATAGCCAGACGATGTACATCATTAAGCACTAGGTGGGCTAGGAGCAGGCGGAACGGCCTGCTCTTTCTTCTGTTGTTGCTGCTTGATGAGGGTATAAGCAACGTAATATTTGAAAATATTACTCACGTACTGCACCGTTTCATTGCCTATTTTCAATTGCGCCACGCGCTCCACGTTATTAAACCAACGGTTAGGATCAAGCCCCATCAGCTTGGCCTGTTTTCTCAGTTTTTCTATCTTCGCAGGCCCGGCATTGTAGGCCGCAAAAGTGAAGAGCATCTTATTGAGTTCATCCATTGGCTGATCGGCAAAATAACGGTCTTGCATAAAACGGATATATTTAATTCCCGCATTGACATTAGGCTCTGCCAATGAAATATCGCCAACCTTAAGTTCTTTTCCCGTGCTGGGAAGGATCTGCATGATGCCAATCGCGCCGCTATGGCTACGTTTGCTTTGGTCGAGCTGTGACTCTTGATAACCCTGTGACACCATCAGCAGCCAGTCTACGCTGTATTCCTGTCCATACTTTTGGAATATGGTCGTGAGCTGGTTGAATTTAGCGATCTCTTTTTCTGATGTGGCACTTTTTACCCACTTAACGCTGCGCAAATATTTATAAACCTGCTGGTTGCCAAACGATGTGCCTAATTTATGCGCTTTACAAAACGGATTAAGAACGGCGAGCAACTGTGGTGAATTTTTACGCACGGCCAATGCAATATTGCCATCGGTTCGTAATGCGAATTGATCGTAGGTTACAAGATTGGGATAGATCTTCTGCCAGAGCAAAGCGAGATAGCGGTCTACCACGGTATAACCAGCCAGATTTGCATTCACCATTTCTAAAATATCTTCAGGCTCTAGATTGCCCGGTGCATTAATGACTTCAACCGGAGCCAGCTTGTTGCTGATTAAATGTTGATTAAGCTGCGCAATACTTTGCACATAGCTGGTGGACGGATTGATAAAGACGCTTTTTCCCGCTAAATCATCTCGCGTTGTGAGTGACGGTTGAAGTTTATTGGCCACAATCACTTCATGCACGCCGCTGGCTAGCGGGAGGGTGAAATCAACCTGCTGTTGGCGCTCTGGTGTAATAGTGAGGTTTGCGGCAATCAGATCGCCTTTGCCCGCCAATAAATCAGGGATCAGCCTATCGCGTGAGGTGGGGATGACGACGATATGGATCTTTTTGTCGGGTTTGATGCCGTTATTTAGCACTTTATCAAACTGTTGCATCAGCTCAACCATCAGCCCACGCGGGGTGCCTTGGTTATCCAAAAAATAGAAAGTTTTGCTGTAGGGGATCAAAACGCGAATGATCCTGCGCTGTTGCATGGCATCGAAATCACCATAGACAGAATTGATGGTGGTAGGAAGCGCAAGGGTTTTGCTCGGCGCTGCGTGGCTCGCAGTGCCAATGAAGAAGAGAGCAATGAGTAAAAATAGGCAGCGCACCATATTTCCACCTGAATATTTCCACCCGGTTCGGGGACGTGAAAGAAGGATGGGCGAGAAGTCGGGCAATTTGATTAATTATAGTTGCTGGGAAATAGGGTGCGGTTTTTTTGTGCAGGATACATCACGAGTGTGCAGCGAAGAGCAGATCAATCTTATTCACGTTGGTTAATTTTTTGTGCATATTAGCAGCGGAACCGTTAACAAACTGAAATATATAGCAAAAGTATTTTAGTAACGCATTGATTTACTGGCATTTAAATTGCCTTTTCCTCTCCGGCTGTTAGTATAACTGGTGTTTATAAAACGGGCAGTTCTACAGCCTTGTACAATTAATTAATTATCCTTCGGCCTGAAGGATAACTGATAAGACTGGGAATCAAGCATGAAGCGTGCACTACCTCTTGTAACTATGTTGCTTTCGGTATGGATGGCAGGGACGTCTGTCGCCAATGCAACCGAATACCCTTTACCGCCGCCAGACAGCCGTTTGATTGGCGAAAACACCACCTTTACCGTACAGAATAATGGCAAACCGCTAGAGGATGTTGCCGCGCGCTTCCAAATCGGGTTGCTAGGGATGTTGGAAGCTAACCCTGGCGTAGATCCTTACTTGCCGAAACCGGGTACGGTGTTGACGATTCCGACTCAGATGCTGTTACCGGATGCCCCACGTGAGGGTATCGTTATTAATTTGGCTGAAATGCGTTTGTTCTACTACCCGAAAGGGCAGAGCAAGGTGGTGGTTTATCCGATTGGTATTGGTCAGCTAGGGCGAAATACGCCAGAAATGGTGACCAGCGTTTCTCAGCCGATTGCTAACCCAACGTGGACGCCAACGGCCAATATCCGCAAGCATTACAAAGCCGAGGGTATCACGCTGCCTGCTGTGGTCCCTGCTGGCCCTGAAAACCCGATGGGGTTGTTCGCGCTGCGCCTATCCGCACAGGGTGGGGTTTATCTGATTCACGGTACTAATGCTAATTTCGGTATTGGCATGCGCGTTAGCTCTGGTTGTATCCGCCTGCGTCCTGACGACATCGAAGCATTATTTAAAACCGTTCCGAAAGGAACGCGCGTGCAGATCGTGAATGCACCAGTGAAAGTGTCGGTGGAGCCCGATGGCAAGCGCTATGTAGAAGTGCACCAGCCGCTATCGCGCACTGAGAAAGACGATCCACAAACGATGCATATTGCGCTAAAACCAGCAGCGAAGAAGTTTGCTGACAGCCAGCTAACCGATCGTTTGGTGTTTGACGAGGCTGTGAAGCGCCGTTCAGGTATGCCGGTGATTGTGAACCATGGTCAGGAAGTGAAATCAGAGCCTGAAACGAACACAGTGAAGATTACGCAAGCTAAGGCAACTTCGACTAGCGCCACAGAGTAAAAACTCTCAGCGAGCGTTGAGCGCAGTCTCACATTATTTAAAAGGGATGCTGCAAGGTGTCCTTTTTTATTGCTGCGATGTAAGAAGGTTCTGGGCTGATCTTAAAAAAGCGGGCTAAAGGCAAGTCGGCGAAGAGAAGGGCGGGAAAGGGCGGAATTGAGAGATAAAAAAAGGCGCACCGAAGTGCGCCTTTATTACATGACTCAAGAAATATTATTTCTTGTATTTAGTAGCCATGTTGTCCAGACGCTGGTTAGCGCGTGCTGCGTCGTCTTTAGCAGTCTGAACGTCAGCGCGCATTGCGTTAACGTCGTTGCTCAGCTGATCAACTTTGGTGTTCAGAGTCTGAACATCAGTAGACAGTTGGTCGATTTTAGCATTGCTTGAACAACCAGCCAGCATAGTAGAAGCCAGGATTACTGCGCCCAGTACCAGTTTAGTACGATTCATTATAAAACCCTCTAGATTGAGTTAATCTCCATGTAGCGTTACAAGTATTACACAAACTATTTTCTAAAGAGAATAAATTTTTCGTACTAAATCGCTTTATTTTGATCGTTCGCTCAAAGAAACGCCTTCTTTTGCCAAAAGGTTAAAAAAAGGAGAGAAAACAGGTCATTTCTATTGGATTCATCTTATTTGATTTGAAAATTAATTATATTAATAATACGAATTCAAGAGGAAAAAATGCTGTACAAATGTAAAAAAAAAGCGCCGGAAACCGGCGCTTGATATATTGAGAATAAATGCTATTACAGAACGTGCACGGAAGCGGTGTTGGTGGTGCCGCTGGAAACCAGTGCGCCAGAAACCATAACCACGATGTCGCCTTTCTGAGCCAGTCCACTTTCAACCGCAACTTCTTTACCGATACGGTAGAAATCGTCAGTAGAAGCGATCTCTTTAACCAGCATAGGAACCACGCCTTTGCTCAGGATCAGCTGGCGAGCGGTAACTGGGTTAGTGGTCAGAGCCAAGATCATCGCATCTGGGAAGTATTTACGAACGGCTTTAGCAGATTTACCACCGGCAGTTGCTACCACGATCAGTGGAGCGTCCAGTTTTTCAGCAGTTTCTACTGCGCCACGGCAAACGGCTTCGGTGATACGCAGTTTACGGCTGTCGTGCAGAGTATCAATACGGCTCTGCATCACGCGGTCAGTACGCTCACAGATGGTCGCCATGATGCTAACGGCTTCAAGCGGGTATTTACCCTTAGCACTTTCACCAGACAGCATCACTGCGTCAGTACCGTCTAGAATGGCGTTAGCCACGTCGCCTGCTTCGGCGCGGGTTGGACGTGGGTTTTTGATCATGGAATCAAGCATCTGAGTTGCAGTGATAACAACTTTACGTGCACGGTTACATTTTTCGATCATCATTTTCTGAGCGAAAATAACTTCTTCAACTGGGATTTCAACGCCCAGGTCACCACGGGCAACCATGATGCCGTCAGAAGCTTCCAGGATTTCGTCGAAGTTGTTCAGACCTTCTTGGTTTTCGATCTTAGAGATGATCTGAATGTTTTCGCCGCCGTGGGCTTTCAGGTGCTCACGGATTTCCATCACGTCAGAACGTTTACGGATGAATGAAGCCGCAACGAAATCAACGCCTTGCTCGCAACCGAATACTAGGTCACGTTTGTCTTTTTCAGCCAGCGCTGGCAGTTGGATAGAAACGCCTGGCAGGTTAACGCCTTTGTTTTCGCCCAGATCGCCTGCGTTCAGAACTTTACATACCACTTCAGTTTCTGAAACTTCGATGACTTCCATACCGATCAAGCCATCGTCAACCAGAACGGTGTTGCCGATTTTCAGGTCAGCGGCGAAGCCAGGGTAGGTTACAGCAACACGGCTAGTATTGCCGATAACGCTCTGGTCGGTGGTGAAAGTGAAAGTCTGACCAGCGGTCAGCGCAGCGTCTTTGCCGCCTTCCAGTTTCATAGTACGGATTTCTGGACCTTTAGTGTCCAGCAGGATTGCAGCTTTCTTGCCGGTTTTTTCCATAACAGCGCGGATGTTTTTGATGCGCTGTCCGTGTTCTTCATAATCACCGTGGGAGAAGTTAAGACGCATAACGTTCATGCCTGCGGTCAGCATGTTGTTCAGCATTTCTTCGGATTCGGTCTTAGGACCGATGGTGCATACAATTTTGGTCTTTTTCATGAAGTTTAATTTCTGCAAGTTGTGATGGATTGAAAAAACAGAGTGCTCAAGGCATTGCCGTGAGCAAGAGATGAAGCCGATAAAACGATGTTGCTTAAAAGGTTAACGTTGCCTAAAAATTTGAACGTCGGTAATCGGGATGTAGAAACACTACTAAGAATAGATGACAGCTGGGGGATGGATGCGGAAAAGTGTTCTCCGCGTTTAAGAATTGATAAGCGCGAAAGCATATATGAGTTGTAGTTTGCGTAGCGACAGATCAAGGGCTGAAACCATTCAATTGAAATGACGTTTCGTATTATACGGTCTTAGTGTCGGAAATGACAACGAATTTGCCTAAATCAAAACGTGATTAGTTAAAAAAGCGACGATTGCTGCGCAAATGTAACAAATCCATTGCGTTTGTTGCGCAACAAATGAAAAGAGCCTGCGAGCGATATTTAGACCAGCAATGCGTTGATATAATCAGTAATAAAGAATGATTAGAGCGTTTAGCGAGATAGGACAGGGATAGGTTTTAGAGAGAAGATGATACAGAGATTGAATGGTGCGTCCGAGTGAACTCGAATCACCGACCCCCACCATGTCAAGGTGGTGCTCTAACCAACTGAGCTACGGACGCATCGAAGAATCTCTTAAGAATGGTGCGTCCGAGTGAACTCGAATCACCGACCCCCACCATGTCAAGGTGGTGCTCTAACCAACTGAGCTACGGACGCATCGAAGAATCTCTTAAGAATGGTGCGTCCGAGTGAACTCGAATCACCGACCCCCACCATGTCAAGGTGGTGCTCTAACCAACTGAGCTACGGACGCATCCTGAACTGCTTTGTTAGCACGTAAGCCGTGCCAGACAACGGGGACGAATATTAACGGCACATGACACGGCTGGCAAGGGGGATTGCCAAAAATTCCTCTTAAATTCACACGATTGCTGATGATATGCGCATCTGGGTGAAAAAAACGGCATCTAGGATGCCGTTGAATAAGAGTGATTAACGCGCTGCGCGCTGCAAGATCCACGCGGCTGGCTGATTTTGTAGCCAGCGAATACGCAGCGCCATCATAATGGCGGCCGAGGTTAGGCCGATGATAAAGCCTGTCCAGAAGCCGCTTGGCCCCATTGCAGGAACGATATAGTCGGTCAGCGCCAGCACATAGCCGGTTGGCAGCCCCAAAATCCAGTACGCCGTGAAAGTAATAAAGAAAATCGAACGCGTATCTTTATAACCACGCAGTACACCGCTACCGATAACCTGAACCGAATCGGAAATCTGATAAATTGCCGCCAGCAGCATGAGGTGCGATGCCATGGTGATAACTTCAGGGTTGTCGTTGTAGAGCAGGGCAATAGGCTCGCGGAAGATCACGGTGAAAATAGCGGTACATGCCGCCATCGTCATGCCCACGGCAATACTGGTTCGCGCCGCGACCTTCGCATTTTCTGCCGAGCCTTCGCCTAACCGGTAACCCACGCGAATAGTGGCCGCTACGCCGAGTGACATCGGCAATACAAACATCAGCGAGCTGAAGTTCAGTGCAATTTGATGGCCCGCAACGGAAACAATACCCAGCGGTGAAACCAGCAACGCGACAACGGCAAACAGCGTGACTTCGAAAAACAGCGCTAAAGCAACCGGCATACCGATATTAATCAGACGATGGATCGTTGCCCACTGCGGCGCTTCCATGCCTTTTTGGCGTAAATCGCGCAGGCTGGATGAATGACGAACATACCAGCGCATGATGAAATACATGACCCAATACACGCTGCCTGTGGCTACGCCGCAGCCGACGCCGCCTAGCGCTGGAGCACCTAATTTCCCGTAGATGAAAATGTAGTTAATCGGAATGTTAACCAACAGGCCGATGAAACCAATAACCATCCCCGGTTTGGTTTTCGATAGGCCTTCGCACTGATTACGCAGCACTTGGAAGAACAAATACCCCGGCGCACCCCACATAATGGCGTGCAGATAGCCGATGGCTTTGCTCGACAAATCATGATCGATGTTATGCATCATATCGATGATATGTTTGGAGTTATAAAGCACTACGATGATTAAAACCGAAACGCCAAACGCCAGCCAGAAGCCTTGTCGAACCTGATGCTCAATTTTATCGCGGCGACCCGCGCCGTTTAGCTGAGCAATGACCGGAGTTAAAGCCAGCAGCAAACCGTGGCCAAACAAAATAGCCGGTAGCCAAATAGAGGTCCCAACGGCAACGGCCGCCATATCTGTGGCGCTAACGCCGCCTGCCATGATGGTGTCAACAAAACCCATGGCCGTTTGTGAAACCTGCGCAATGATAACGGGAATAGCCAGAGCTAATAAGCTACGCGCTTCTATCCAATACTTCTGCACGTATACACCTTTTTATTTTAAATGAGAGAGAAAACAGACAAGTAAACGCCTCTTCGCGGAAAGTCCTAAAGAGGGTAACGCGATACTCAGCAATCCGATCGCCGATGTGGCGTCAAACGTGAAGAGTATAAACAGAGAGTGAACGATTCTACCTGCAGATACAGCACAAGAGAATGAAAAGTGTAGTTGATGAGTCGGGTATATGCTGTTTTTTAGCGGCTGGATTTGGTTTTATCTAGGGTTTGCGGCAAACTGCTAGATAATTGTTTTCGAAAAGACATTATTGCAGAGGCATCATTTATGTTTACCGGTATTGTTCAGGGCACCGCTCCCGTTGTGTCCATTGATGAAAAATCAAATTTTCGTACTCATGTAGTTAGATTTCCGCAGGAGTTATTGCCCGATCTTGAGCTCGGTGCGTCCGTTGCTCACAACGGCTGTTGTTTGACCGTGACGAAAGTGGAAGGCGACCTGGTTAGCTTTGATTTGATGAAAGAAACGCTGCGCATCACCAATCTGGGCGATGTAACGGTAGGTAGCGTGGTGAATCTGGAGCGAGCAGCGAAGTTTAGTGATGAAATCGGCGGGCATTTAATGTCTGGCCATATCATCTGTACCGCTGAAATCGTTAAAATCCTGACCTCAGAGAACAATCGTCAGATTTGGTTCAAAATGCCTAATCCTGAGCTGATGAAGTACGTATTGCACAAAGGTTTTATCGGTATCGACGGTATTAGTTTGACTATCGGCGAGGTAACGAAGAGCCGTTTTTGCGTGCATTTGATCCCAGAAACTCTGCAACGCACCACGCTTGGCGTGAAACGTCTGGGCGACAAAGTGAATATTGAGATCGATCCGCAAACTCAAGCTGTTGTGGATACGGTGGAACGCGTATTGGCCAGCCGAGACGCAGCATTGCAAGTGGCTATGAAAGCTGATTCTGTGGCTTGATCATGTAAAATATGTAGCCGGATGCTGTTTTCACCTCATCCGGCTTTTAACCTTACTTCAAATAGCCTTTAAACTGACGATTCTCCATCAGCGCCACTTTTCCCTTGGTATAAAAAATTACCTGATAGTTTCCCTGTGAATACACCGACGCATCGGCATTTTTTTCATCTAATGCTGCAGGTTTACCATCGACGGTGACAATACCATCAGCGCCACGCTTGACCGTTACGCCATAGCCGGTTTTAACCACCGACTTATGCGTTGCTTGAGCATACTGCTTCTGCGCGTTTTCTAGCGCCTGCTTTTCTGCCGCCGAGTTGATCGCGTTTTCTCTGCTTTGCTCTGCGATATAGCAGGCGTCTTTGCTGATGCCCTGAGACTCACATTTCGCCATGCGGTCTGCTGGGGATGAGCAGCTCGCTAGCAGTCCAACTGCAATGCCAACCAGCAATAATTTTTGTGCTTTCATCATTTTTCTCCACTTATCGGTGATAGATATCCCCGATGCTTATCATTATAACCTATGGCTGTTTACCAACCGACGGACACGCCTGCACCGTAGCCAACGTTATCTTGTGAATCATCAGAGACTGTCAGTTTAACCACGCTATTTGAGGTGGCATGAAATGAGGCACCCACGGCAATGGCGTTCTCATTGTCATAACCACCAACGCCAGCGCCAACGGCAAACTGCTGGTTCTCTGTTACCTGAGGGATATTAGCTTGGGCAAAGGCAGCACTCACTCCTGCCGAGGCTTGTTTCTTGTTCTCATCGATACGTGAATCTTGTGATGACTGATGCTGCTCAACCGAATCTAAACGCTGAGCGTTTGCCCTTATTGCAGCGCTGTTTTCGTCGTTACGACGATGGTTTTCAGCAATATTTCTGTTGTCGACATTGAATTGCTGAGCATCATATCGCGCTGTTTCTGCCATGCTATTAAGGATAAATTTCTGTCTTTTGTTAAGTTGCTTATCCAGTGAATTATCTGTTTCAGTGCTGGTTGTTGTTTTATATGGGGCTGCGGTTGTATTTCTGCCAATAACTTCGGTGGCTGAAGTATTTGGCCGATGCGTTTCACCGTAATAAACCGGTTTGGTAGTGTCAGTTTTGACAACGTATTGCGGTGTACCGGTATGCTTATCTGCATAGTTGGCAACGGGCGACGTATTTGGCCGATGCGTTTCACCGTAATAAACCGGTTTGGTAGTGTCAGTTTTGACAACGTATTGCGGTGTACCGGTATGCTTATCTGCATAGTTGGCAACGGGCGACGTATTTGGCCGATGCGTTTCACCGTAATAAACCGGTTTGGTAGTGTCAGTTTTGACAACGTATTGCGGTGTACCGGTATGCTTATCTGCATAGTTGGCAACGGGCGACGTATTTGGCCGATGCGTTTCACCGTAATAAACCGGTTTGGTAGTGTCAGTTTTGACAACGTATTGCGGTGTACCGGTATGCTTATCTGCATAGTTGGCAACGGGCGACGTATTTGGCCGATGCGTTTCACCGTAATAAACCGGTTTGGTAGTGTCAGTTTTGACAACGTATTGCGGTGTACCGGTATGCTTATCTGCATAGTTGGCAACGGGCGACGTATTTGGCCGATGCGTTTCACCGTAATAAACCGGTTTGGTAGCGTCAGTTTTAACAACGTATTGCGGAGTGCCGGTATGTTTGTCTGCATAATTCGGATCAGGCTGTGCGACAGTTTGCTTAGCTATTTCTGCCTCATCAGATTCAAACTGCGGGATCCAGAACGTCTGCAAATCATAGTTGTGGCTATCGAGCAGATTATGGGCGGTCTGATTGCTGCTGCCTATGTTGGTCGTCGGTGAGTCAACAAAGGTGGCTTTAGATGCTGAGGAATAGTCGAATAAGGGGTCATTAATTTTATGATTGTCGAGTACCCATTGTCTGAAGGCGATGGCCTCCGCTGATGAACCGCCTAGTGCGTCAGTTAAGGTTAAACTAGCATTTGCTGCGCCAGCGATAGAGAAAGTAATAGCCGCAGCGATAAAAGTTATGTTGCGATTCATAGATAGATTAACCTAAAAATAAATATGTTCGTTATGGTGTTTAAGTAAGCGTTATATTGTTCCTGTTAGGGTGGAATTTATGTGCATATAAAAATCCTATCAATACTTATTTTTCATTCAACAAAAAGATAACAATGTTTTTTGTTCTTGATAGGTTGATTTAAATGTTCTCAATAAGAAAATATGATGTTCTTGATATTGGCAAGTTATTGTATCGATGAGATTCGTTAAGATGAAAAACTTTCAGGTTCATCAAGGGTTTGATAAAATAGTAAAACCAGATTCTTAACCTATTAGGAACAAATTTAGTGAACGAATTCACTCGAATTTTTAACGATTTAGACATAGATAAGACCGAACTGACGATGTTGCTTAATACCCCTCGGAACACCATTTTCAACTATCTAAAGGGATCGGTAACTAATATGCCTGCCAGCGCGGTTACCTTGATTACGCTTTTGGCATTTATTAAACAGCATCATCCAAGGGCATTTGAGGAGTGGGGAGAGGTCACGCGCTACAACAAAAATCAGGAAAAAAGGGACGGGAATACGCTGTCACTGTTCGATATCATCAATGACGAAGTGCTTTTGCAGGGTATCGTTCGCCACGGTGAACTGAGAGGATTCATCAAGTAAGAAGAGTCACAACCGAGCTGATAAGCATCAAAGCACCCCATTGCGTTGTTTGGCGATGATTCTTATCATTTTGGTAGGGAACCCATCAGGGTTCCCTTTTTTATGCGTATTTTACTGAGAGACTGGTTTCGGTTGGCGAATGCGTAAGCTGCTGACAATCGCGGCACAAAGGGCAAATAGGGCACCCAGCAGTAATGACGAGTGCGTACCCAGATCGCCAAACAGATTGAACATCAGCGCCACCAGTGCGGCTCCGCTGGTTTGTCCCAGCAGGCGAGCAGTGCCTAGCATCCCACTGGCACCACCGCTACGATGACGCGGTGCAGAGGAGATCATAGTGTGATTGTTGGGTGATTGGAAAATACCAAAACCCGCGCCGCAGAGCGCCATTCGCCAGATGATATCGATGTCCGTTGGGTTGGACGGGAGCAATGCCAGCGACAGCAACCCAATGGCGAACAGCATTAAGCCAATACTCCCCAACAGCCCAGCGTTAAAGCGCTCAAGCAAACGCCCAGCAATCGGAGCCATTATCATGGTGGCGATAGGCCAAGGCGTAAGCAGTAGACCGGTCATCACTTCTGTTTTGCCAAGCACCGTTTGCAGGAAAAACGGCAATGAAACGAATGCCAGCATCTGTGCGGTGAAGGAACATATCGATGTCCCTACCGACAACGAAAATATTGGAATACGCAATAGATCGACGGGCAGCAATGGGAATTCTTGATTGAGCTGGCGGCGCACAAAAAGGGTGCCCACAATCAGCATAATGACCAGCTCGCCTAACAACAAAAGGTTGTTTTGACGCTGAGCAAAGCCGCTAATGGCAGAAATCAGTAGGCCGAAGGTGAGTGCGTTAAGCAACGCGCTGTAGCCATCGAATTTTGGCTTACCCACTTTGGGTGGATTTTCTGGCAGAAACTTCATGCCGCAAATAAAGGCGGCAATGCCAATTGGTACGTTAACGGCAAATAACCACGGCCAGCTACTGACGGAGAGGATCGCCGCCGCTACCGATGGCCCCGCAGCGGCAGAAACCGCGACGATTAAGGCGTTAATTCCCATTCCACGCCCGAGAAAACGCTGAGGATAGATTAAACGCACCAGCGCGACGTTCACGCTCATCACCGCCGCCGCGCCAAAGCCTTGCAGCACCCTGGCGAGGGTGAGCGTCCAGAGTGAATCGGACATCGCGCAACCCAATGACGTCACGCTAAATACCAACAATCCGGTTAGGTAAATTTTGCGGTAGCCAATGATATCGCCCAAGGACGCCAGCGAAAGCAACGAAATGGTAATGGCGAGCTGGTAGGCGTTAACAATCCACACCGACGTTGCGGCAGAGGCGTTAAGATCGCGGGCAATAGTAGGAAGGGCGACGTTAGCAATAGCGCCATCCAGTACCGCGACGGTGATACCGAGAGCAATGGCTAAAATTGCGCCGTATCGTTGAGGCAGTGGAACGCCATCAGTTGTGGTTGATTTCATTCGGCAACAATCGTTAAGAGTTTATTAGTCAGTGGCGGAACTATAACTTTTATTACCACTTGAGACTACCGTCACATTTAGCTTTGTTTGTAACAAAGGATCTGGCGTACGGAAACGGTTAACCACCTGATTCCCCTGTTTAACAGGCTGTATTTCGGTAGCTGTTCCTTTTATAATGAAACATAGGTTCGATTTAATCATCTGATAGGGTAAAGAAATACAATGTCAACAGATATAGATAAACAACCCGATTCGGTCTCTTCTGTACTTAAAGTGTTTGGGATTTTACAAGCGCTCACCGAAGAGCGCGAAATAGGCATCACCGAGCTGTCCCAGCGCGTCATGATGTCGAAAAGCACCGTCTATCGTTTTCTGCAAACCATGAAGTCTCTCGGCTATGTTTCGCAGGAGAGTGAATCAGAGAAATACTCACTCACGCTCAAACTGTTTGAACTGGGCGCGCACGCTTTACAAAACGTCGATTTAATCCGCAGCGCTGATATTGAAATGCGTGAGCTTTCACGCTTAACCCGTGAAACTATTCACCTTGGCGCTTTGGATGAAGATGGGATTGTCTACATTCATAAAATTGACTCAATGTACAACCTGCGTATGTATTCGCGTATTGGTCGTCGTAATCCGCTGCACACCACTGCGATTGGTAAAGTGCTGCTGGCTTGGCGCGATCGTAGTGAAGCAGAAGAAATCATCAGTCAGATTGAGTTTAAGCGTAGCACCGATAAAACGATCCTCACTCCAGAAGCGTTGCTGGCGGCGCTTGATGTGGTGAAAGAGCAAGGCTTTGGCGAAGATATCGAAGAACAGGAAGAAGGGCTGCGCTGTATCGCTGTACCTGTTTTCGACCGCTTTGGCGTGGTGATTGCTGGGCTGAGTATTTCATTCCCTACGATCCGCTTCTCAGAAGATGCTAAACACGAATACGTGAAGATGCTGCATACCGCAGCGCGTAATATTTCTGAGCAGCTGGGCTATCACGATTATCCGTTCTAATTAATCGCGGATAGGAAATATAAAAGGGAGCCAATGGCTCCCTTTTTTGTCGATTAAGCGAGCTTACTTACTGATGTGCCAGCTCGGCTTCTTCTTCAGAATCAAACACGCTCTTATCCGTTTGACGTAGGATTTGGCTGGTGATAGTGCCTGCCGCCATTGAACCATTCACGTTCAACGCGGTGCGTCCCATATCAATCAGCGGTTCCACGGAGATAAGCAACGCCACTAGCGTAACCGGTAATCCCATCGCCGGTAAGACGATCAGCGCGGCAAAAGTTGCACCGCCGCCAACGCCCGCAACACCTGCGGAGCTCACGGTGACAATACCCACCAGCGTCGCAATCCACAGCGGATCGAGCGGGTTAATCCCGACAGTTGGCGCAACCATCACCGCCAACATGGCGGGATAAAGCCCCGCACAACCGTTCTGACCAATCGTAGCACCGAAGGATGCTGAGAAACTGGCGATAGATTCAGGTACGCCGATACGGAGGGTTTGTGCTTCCACGTTCAATGGAATGCTGGCCGCGCTAGAACGGCTGGTGAAGGCGAAGGTCAGAACCGGCCAGACTTTGCGGAAGAATTTTATTGGGTTAATACCGGTGAACGACAGCAGTAAACCGTGCACCACAAACATGATCGCCAAGCCAAGATAGGACGCAACCACGAAGCTACCTAGCTTGATGATGTCGTGCATGTTTGAACCAGCAACGACCTTAGTCATCAGCGCCAGTACGCCGTAGGGCGTCAGCTTCATGATTTGGCGAACTAATTTCATTACCAGCGATTGTAAAGTGTCGATAGCGGTTAGAACGCGCTTACCTTTAACTTCATCATCTTTCAGCAGCTGCAGCGCCGCGGTTCCCAAAATTGCCGCAAAAATAACTACGCTGATAATAGACGTAGGGCTTGCGCCGGTTAGGTCGGCAAACGGGTTTTTAGGGATGAACGACAACACCAGTTGAGGAACGCTCAGATCCGAGACTTTGCTGGCATAGTTGGTATTGATTGCTGCCAGACGGGCGGTTTCCTGTACGCCTTGAACTAAACCTTCCGCTGTTAAGCCAAACAGGTTAGTCACAAACACCCCAACCAACGCCGCGATCATCGTGGTGAACAGCAGAGTGCCGATAGAAAGGAAGCTGATTTTTCCCAGCGATGACGCATTGTGCAGTTTAGCCACGGCGCTCAAGATAGACACGAGTACCAGCGGCATGACGATCATTTGCAGCAGCTGTACGTAGCCGTTTCCAACGATATTAAACCAGCTAATTGAATCTTTGAGTACCGGATTGTCTGAACCGTAAACCAGCTGCAGTCCTAAACCAAACAGGACACCCATAAATAAGCCGACTAAAACTTTTTTAGCGAGGCTCCATTTTGTACGACGTGTCTGCGCCAGCAGCAATAATAATGCTACAAACACCAGCACGTTAATCACGAGCGGTAGGTTCATCCCAATCTCCATCCCATTTCTAATATATGTTTTTATACGTTTCTGCGTGCCCTAAGGACGCCGAGGCCTCGTTGGGCTCGTGCGGCCTACGCTAAAACGTGATTGTCTTAATCAATGCTATATATGCTAACAGCACCATACGCGTGATGCTTATATCCAAAATGAATTTATTATAATTTTTGCAGCGAGTTTGTGTGCTAAACAGTCAAAACGAAGGGTTTATAACCAAAGCAGTGTGATTTGCATCATAATTTATGACTTACGTATCTGAGCAAATCGTAAAAAGGCATTAAATCGCCGCCCCAATAAAGGGCATAACCGACGAGAGACATGCACAAGATCCGCTCTAGCTGATTGCCTTTCTGAGAATTGAGTATCGGCAGACGGAAGCGCCAGCGAATGGGCCACAGTAAAGGAACACCGGCAGGGGTGAGCATATCGGCAAGTAGATGGCTTAGGTATCCGATCACCATGGCGTGCATGGCATCGACGGGTATTCCCAGATAGCTCGGCATTTCACAGTTCAACAGAAAAACGCCGCCGATGACCGCCAGCAGGCTATGTGTAAAACCGCGATGGCCAAACATACGGGCAATGGGAGAAGACAGCCATTTAAGACGCTGGCCAAGCACCGATTTTGGGTGGTCGATATCTGGCCATAGGCAGGTGAGTAACGCGCCGGGTATGATATGCCACCAGTCGCCATGGGCGAGCGCAGGCGTCAATTCCGCTTTTTTAGCGAAAATGGCACAAGCGACAGAAAAAATAAGATGGCCTTCCGCCGTCATGATAAAACTCGCCGAGGGTACTGGTAATTTATCCAGCATATCGGAGTTTTCGCAGGAAGCAAGAGGTGACAGCGTAACAGATGACTGTTTGCTGTATAAATATACATAAAACGGAGCCTAAGACAGGCTCCGCTTGGTTTTAACGTTGATTAAGGCTGAATATTCGCCGCAGTGAGTTCGTTAAGATTGTTTAATTTCACATCGGCTAATGCCCAACGAGGATCGTTAATATTTTCCGGCGCAGGCACAACAATAGAACGCATACGGGCCGCTTTAGTGGCGATCATGCCGTTAAACGAATCTTCGAGCGTCACGCAGCTGAGAGGATCAACGCCAAGCTGCTGAGCGGCGTTCAGGTAAACCTCAGGATGCGGCTTGCTATACGGTAACGCTTCCGCTGAAACCACGGCGTCAAAATAGTGGCTGATGCTAAACATCTCTAGCACTTCGTTTAGCATATAAAGTGGAGACGCAGAGGCTAAACCGATTTTCATTCCCTGCTGACGGCACAGTTTTAGCGCATGTTCAACGCCGGGCAGCAGAGGTTTGGTTTCACGAACCAGTTCAATGACGCGGCGAATGATGCGCTCTGTGACTTCTTCTTGGCTGGCACCTTGCCATGGCGTGCGTTGATACCACAGCTTCACCACTAAATCGATACGCAGGCCTAAGGTTTCAGGAACATCTGCCGCAGCAACGTCGATGCCTAATGAGGTAAATACATCGTGTTCTCCCTGAGTCCACAATGGTTCAGAATCTATCAGCAACCCATCCATATCGAAAATTACGGCTTCAATGCGACTCACAGGCATTCCCTCATCTATGTGGTTTCAGACCGCCTGAACTGATGTTCAGCGTCATAACTTTATTTGCTGTGGTTACTCTAACATTCGCGCTGCTTTTGGTTAAGCCAGTTATACTAATCTAGCCTAAAGTATCAGCAAACCTGACCAATCAATTCAATTAGTTGAGATTGCGGTGAGGGAAACAGCCACGTAAACTGCCGTTATTCAAGGCGATGATTACGCATATGTACCCGTCATATTTCAAGCGACTTAAAGTATGACGGGTATTTCACATTAAGGGGATGGCATGACCTACCAACAAGCCGGTTGGGTTGCGGTGGCAAAACGGATATTCGGTTGGATAGTTTTTATTCCAGCGCTGCTTTCAACCACGGTGTCGATACTTAACTTTCTCTATCAGCATAGCCAAAAGCAAGAAGGGCTTAATGCCGTCATGCTCGATTTTGTGCATGTGATGATTGATATGGTGAAGTTTAATACTCACTTTCTGGATGTGTTCTGGTTCAATTCGCCGCAGCCAGTATTAGGGCAGGGATTCACCGGCGGCAATATCATGTTTTGGATCGTCTACTGGTTGATTTTCGTGGGGATGGCACTGCAAGCCTCGGGGGCTCGCATGTCACGACAGGTGCGCCATATTCGCGAAGGTATCGAAGACCAGCTGATTCTAGAACAGATGAAAGGAGCAGAAGGGCATTCACGTGAAGCGTTAGAAAAACGCATTGTGCTACCGCGTCATACCATTTTCCTGCAGTTTTTCCCACTGTACATACTGCCAATTATCGTGGCGGTGATCGGGTACTTTATTCTCAAATTGCTGGGTATGCTGTAAGTGTAAAAAGGGGCATGCGTTGAACGCGGCCCCTTTTCATATTATTGCTATTAGTCAAATTCTATTCTTTATTGCCACATTTCGTTTGCGCTTCTGTCAATTCGCTGATGCATCCTCTTATTAGCCAACAGCCCAAATCCTGTAAGCATGTCGGGTGATAACTCAATGCCAGAAGGAGAAGGCCAGCTCAGTTTTGCGATCGGCCAGCGACAGTATTTTTTGTAGCCATTAAATTGATCTAAGCGAAACTTTGCCATTTTGGGGTTGTTACTCCAGAAGGCATTCCCTAACCGATAGTTGGTATAGAAGTCATCAAAGCTCGCAAATATTTCATAGACGAAATCTGCGGTCTTCAACAGATCTTTCCACGCTTGTGACTCGTCAATCAATCCAGCGCTAAACGCATTGCGGCTCATGACGATTCCACGCCACAGATCAAACCCCCACAGTAAAGCTGGGGGGCGGTTACCAGAGCCTGAATGCAAGCAATCAAGAACATCTTTGGGGGTTACGCCAATTAATTCCGCTAAATGCTGCGATAATTGCTCTGACTTTTTGGCTGCTTGAGCAGCAAATAAACGCGAATGCATGCCATTATGCAGCCTTTGTAACATCTCATGATAATCCTGCGCGGTCGCGATCCCCCAGTCATTACCAAGGAGTTGGAGATAACTGCTGGCAGAGGCAAGGGGAAAAAGATTGTAGTGATAGTCATCGTCTTTAACACGCGCCGCCAGTGGGTAATATTCCAACGTTTCACTCCAAAAGCCACAATCATAGAGCTGCACGATATCCAGCCGCAGAGCTTGTCGCTGGGACAGCGCCAACGGAACAAGGCCCGCGTGCTGATAGTAACGACGTTGCTGTTGTGCTTGTCCGTTAAGTGTTCGATAAATAATTGCGTTGGCTAACAATAAGCAAATGAGTGTCATGCCCCAGAGGAATAGTGGCGTGCTATGTTGCTCTGAGGGTGAAGTGATATAAGCATCAAAATAAAAATGGAGCAAAAGTGCGGTTCCAACGCACGCCCCCCCAAAAAGAACCCTCAGTTTCCATTTAAGTTGTGGTCTGAAACGCTTCAACTTTTCTTGGCCGGGATGATTTTGCCCAAAAAGGCTATTCCCAGCGCCTGGAAATCCTCGCCAGTTTGGGTGATTTTGCAACAGTTCCTTCATAATGTGTTTTCTTCCTTGGTTATTTCATTTAGGTCACTACCGGTAATCTCTGCATATTTTACGCTTAATTACAGGCCGTGATAATGAGCTAACTAATACTGAAGGGTAAATTTGTTTTGCAGAAGGGAGTTTAAAATGCTGTTGCCTGTGAGTAGAAAGCCACCGTTGTATGCGGTGGCTTTTGATATTTTGCGAATTAATCACACTAATAATGAAGCAGGTCTACGTCCAGTCGTATTAAGCCACATCCTTTTCCATCAAACGATCAATGGCCTGAATGGCGGTTTCCAAATGTGGCCCGGCAAACAGATTGCACATGTTCAGTTGATGATAGAGTTGGTAAACAGGCTGACGCTCTATAAATGTCGTCGGCAGGGGCCATACGCTTTGGTAGCCGTCATAAATCTGGGCGGGCAGCAACGAGAATAGCGGCAGCATGGCCAAATCACATTCTCGGTCGCCCCAATAGCAAGCAGGATCGAAAATCACCGGTCCTTGCGCACTGAGCCCCATATTTGCAGGCCAGAGATCGCCGTGTAGCAATGACGGCTGTGGCTGGTGGTTGTGTAGGCGCTGCTCAACGGTGGCCACGATGCTGTCGATATCGCCGAAATGAATGCCTTTTTCCGCCGCGAGCTGTAGCTGCCAGCCGATACGTTGTTCAGAAAAGAATTTTGCCCAGCGGCGCTGCCAAGTATTTGGCTGTGGGGAAGTGGAAAGATGGTTATCGTAATCAAAACCAAACTGAGGCTGCTCGCTCCACTGGTGTAAGCGCGCCAGCTGCTGACCGAATAGATAGGCATTGTGCGCATCAAGCGGACGAACCGGCAAATATTCCAGTAGCAAAAAGCTGGCCTCACGCGTAGCACCAACGCCATAAACCCGCGGCGTTTTTACCGTATGACTGCGTGCCAAGCACGCCAACTGATCGGCCTCAGCTTTAAAATCTTGTAGGAAGTCGGGGGTATCACATTTGATAAAGACCTGACGTTCACCGTCGCTAACACACCACGCCTGATGTACTTCGCCGCCAGGAAGTTCACGTTTTTCGCGGATGGTAAACGTTTGGTCAAAGTGTCCGCTTAATAACTGACTTACAGCTTGCCACATGGTGTACCCCCTATATACCCACCGTATTTCAAGTTGCTGAGTCAGCTTATCGAGGGTCACTCAAGTTTGCTGCCTCACCGTAACTCAAACTATTTTGGGTAGCGTTCGTGAATAGTCTATTTCCCTGTGAATCATTCATGCACTCGAATGTTCTAGGGCATATATATAGGTGAACATGGTTATGTGATGCTATTTTGACCGTAACCGTTGCGCTGATGAACGTAAAGAACAAAAAAGAACAATCAGCCAATTTCTGTTAATTAGTTGATCTAAAATAAAATGGGCAGCTAATGCTGCCCTTTAGATGGATTCCTTGTTGCCCAAAGCTGGGTGAAATATTCGTCGCGTAAAACGGCTTCCACTTCGGGCTCTTGGCCTAGTGCCACTTTTCCTAACGCCTGAGCAAGACGCTCAACGTCACTTTTATCTTGCAGGCTGGTAATCGCGTAGCTATTTGGCCCCAGTTCATGGGGAATTCCGTCAGAATCAGCGACGGTAGTCGCAAATCCCTCCAACATGAGTTGGTTGTTAAGCTTGGCGGTTTCCGCAAGATCGGCCTGCGGATAACTAAAGGTCACTACATAGCAAGCAATAGCCGATTGACTCATGGAGTACCTCGATTGGTGCATTTAACTGAATAATCATAGCCTATAAATAGACGAAAAATGTGTGTAAAAGGGTGAATTGAGCAACAAATCGTAAAAATCAACTAGCCAAAGACCTTTTTTTTCTGGCAACATCCACCACGGACCAACATACGCAGAGGATCTCGCAACGGTGAAGAAACGAATCAGTTGCATGTTGGCGGTATTGCTTTTGGCTGGGTGTGCGAAAGAGCAAACACCGCCTCAAACAGTAAAGTTAAACGTCAACAACAATGCTCGCGGTAGTTTTTTAGATGCACGAACGCCACCTGATGGAGAGTTCGGAACTTATATCCGAACGGCCTCAAACAGTTATGGCATTGATGAAACCTTAATAAAGGCCATTATTAAGGTTGAGTCAGGAGGGAATCCTCACGCAGTTAGTACATCTAATGCCATCGGGCTGATGCAGTTAAAAGCTTCAACGGCAGGTAAGGATGCTTACCGCAAGAAGGGACGAGGCGGGCAACCAACGTCACGTGAGTTAAAAGATCCTGCGGTTAATATTGATTTAGGCACCGCCTATCTGAATATCTTGCAGAATCAGCAGTTAGCCGGAATCTCAAACCCTAAGACCATGCGCTATGCGATGATTGTGTCGTACGCCAACGGAGCAGGGGCCATGTTGAGGACGTTCTCGCCAAATCGTAAAGTGGCGATCGACAAAATCAACAGCATGACACCGGAAGCGTTTTATCAGCATATCCAGAAACGACATCCGGCAGCGCAGGCTCCGCGTTATCTGTGGAAGGTAAACACCGCGTATCTCGCGATGGTGCAATAAAAGCGTTTAAGCAGTACCTCAGGCCATGTCCTGACTGTGGTTAGCCCTTATAAGGCTGTAGGTTAACCACAGTCATCTCCCTCTTCCCCTCTGCGCCATTGAAACCACAGCAGCGTTGGCTGCATTCACTCGCCCAAATCACTGACTAATGTCAGCTCATTGGGACTCATTCATTTGCCGCCTTGCTGTGATTCCAATGGCTTTGAGGGCTTTCGTATTGAAACCACAGCAGCGTTGGCTGCATTCGCTCGCCCAACAAATCTGCCTGGAGCAGATTTGAACGCAGTTTACTGCGGCCCGAAGGGTGAAGCCCATGGATGGGCTGAATAATCACTGACTAATGTCAGCTCATTGGGACTCATTCATTTGCCGCCTTGCTGTGATTCCAATGGCTTTGAGGGTTTTGTCGTGATGAGGACTAGCCACGATTTCTGCGGTTTTTTGTGCTGTAAAATTCAACTTTTGTGACTTTTTTATCAAAATTCTTTATCCTTCTCTCCGCACTTATTCCGCAATCGTTTTGCTTATTTGATAACTCATTGTTTTTAAACGTTCTTAGAACTAATGGGTGTCGCATGCGGAATTGAACTCTGTGCTTCCTGCGCGATATGGCCTTAGGCCAGCTCATAACAGCGATCTACAAAAGTGCAGGACACATTTGGGCAGAACAGGATGTCTGCGTTGGCCCACGTTTCACAAAGAAGGTAAGTGAATTAATGAGTATTATTTCCCCTGATGCTGGTCGGGTAGCGACAGATCGCCCGTCCAAGTGGAATAAAACAGACACAGTCTGGATGTTTGGGCTTTATGCCACGGCGGTTGGCGCGGGTACGCTATTTTTACCTATCAACGCCGGTTTGAACGGCCCGTTAGTCTTGATCTTGATGGCGATTTTGGCTTATCCGTTAACCTATTTGCCGCATCGCGCACTCAGTCGTTTTGTATTATCAGGCTCCAGCCGCGACGGTGATATTACCGACGTGGTTGAAGAACATTTCGGCATTTTGGCGGGTAAAGCCATCATGGTGCTGTATCTGCTGGCCTTTTTCCCGATTGTTTTGGTGTACAGCATCTCCATTACCAATGCGCTGGAAAGCTTCTTGATAAACCAGTTCCACGTTACGCCGCCGCCCAGGATCTGGTTGAGCTTTGGCGTCGTCGCGGCGCTGAGTTTGATCCTGCGCACCGGTAAAGAGACGATTGTTGCGGCAATGGGGGTTTTAGTGTTCCCGTTGATTGTGTTCCTGCTAGGTATCTCTCTCTATCTGATCCCGTATTGGCATGTGTCCGCATTTTTCTCTGGCCTGCAGCAGACGTCGGTGAGCGATCCTCAGCTCTGGCGTTCACTGTGGCTAGCAGTTCCGGTGATGGTGTTCTCATTTAGCCATGCGCCGATCATCTCCTCGTTCTCTTCCACACAGAAGGGATTGTACGGCGAGGGTGCCGAGCGTCGCTGTGCGCGCATCATGCGCTATAGCTACATGATGATTTGCGTCAGCATTTTGTTTTTTGTCTTTAGCTGTGTGATGAGCCTGTCACATGCTGAAATGCTGGCGGCACGCGATGAAAATATTACCGTGTTGTCGAGTTTGGCGAATAAATTCTCAAATCCATTGATCGCCTATTTAGGGCCGGTGATGGCGATTTTGGCGATGTCGAAATCCTATTTGGGAACTTCGCTGGGTGTGACCGAAGGTGCTACCAGCTTGATTGACGGTGCATTCCGTACCGTGGGTAAGAAAGTGTCGTCCAGCGTGACTCACAAGATTTCCGCGGTGCTGTTGTTTGCTGTGACGTGGTTGGTAACGTTCTTGAACCCAAGCGCGTTGCATATCATTGAAACCATCAGTGGGCCATTGATCGCGGTCATCCTGTTTATTCTGCCAATTTATGCCATTCATAAAGTGCCAGCGATGAAAAAATACCGCTCAATCACCAATCCCTTTGTGCTAATTATGGGCCTGATCGCATTGTCTGCGCTGGTCTACAGCCTGTTCTAATCGTACCAAAATGCTAAAAGAGAAAGCCGTGCTGCGAAGCGCGGCTTTTTTGTTTTTATCGAGCTATTCATACTTAGAAAAGCATTTCGTTTGTAATTGCGGGCAAGATTCTTTATTTTTACGTGCAAATAAAACTTATTATCATTACCGATTGGCCGTTTTGGTCACATAAGGAGAGCTTTATGGCACGTTCTTTCAATCGATTAGCGCTGGTATGCGCGCTGGCGATATCAGCCCCCGTTATGGCAACGACTTATCCTCTGTCCATTACCGATACATCCGGCCAGCGTATTACCTTACAGCATGAGCCGAAGCGTATTGTGGTACAGGATGGGCGTGACATCATGACGCTGGCGTTGCTCGATCGTGCCGATCCCTTTAGCCGCATTGTGGCGTGGAATAACTTGCTGAAAAAAAGCGATCCCGAAACCCTAGCGGTGCTGAACCAGAAGTGGCCGGGAGAAGCGGATAAAATTCCGGATATGGGATTTAGCGACAAGGGCGAGGTGAATTTAGAAAGCGTGATTGCACGTAAACCGGACTTAATGATTGCTCAACTACGGGCTAAGCCCGCGTTAGCCGACACCGGTGTGTTGAAACAGCTGGCGGCGCTGAACGTTCCGGTTGTTTTCGTGGATACTTTTTTACAGCCTATCGCCAATACGCCTAAAAGCATTCAGTTGTTAGGCGAAGTGCTTAATCGCGAACAGGAAGCGAAAGAGTACACCGATTTTTATCAGCAGCACTTACAGGCGATTGCCTCGATAACGGCTAAGGTCACGCCAAAACCGCGCGTTTTTGTTGAAGCGAAAGCGGGCGTGGGCGGAGCGGAAGCGTGCTGCTTCACTCATGCGCACGTTGGGTTTGGCGGTATGGTAGAGGCAATTGGCGCGGAGAACCTTGGGTCTGGACTATTACCGGGCGCAACCGGTGAAATATCCATGGAGAAAGTCATCAGCCTGAAGCCGGATGTTTACGTGGTTTCCGGTGCTCGCTGGAAAAATAAAGACAGCATTGCGATTCCGTTCGGTTACGGTGTCACGCAGCAGCAGGTCGATGATCGTTTTGATAAGCTGAAAGCCCGCAACGGATTCAACCAAATAAAAGCCGTGCAGGAAAACCACCTGTATGGCTTGTACCATAACTTCTATAATCATCCTTACAACATCGTGGGATTGGATTATTTAGCCAAGTTTATTTATCCGCAGCAGTTTACCGACCTTGAGCCTGCGCAAACCTACCGTACCATCATTGCGAAATTCACGCAGATCCCACAGGCAGACGCCGTTTTTGGCGCACAGGCTCCGGTGAGTAAAAAATAGGCCATTGAGTTTATAGCAGAGCCGCTGGAATTGGCGGCTTTGTTAACACTTCAAGACTACGCTATCACCTCAACCCGCGTACAAATCTGATCCAACAAGGCCCGCTGATGGCTAAAAATAATCATGCTCAGCGGCCGTTGCTGGGATTCAACGATCAGTTGCTGCCAGATATCCCGCTGGATATGGGGATCGAGCTGCGCGGTGATTTCATCGGCGATTAACACCCGCGTGCGGGGATCTAACGCTCTTAACAGCGCGATACGCGCCAGTTCGCCGCCAGAAAGTTGGTTGGGCTTACGGGTTAACCATTCTGCCTTGACGTGGAAACGAGAAAGTTGCTCTGCGTCTGGGTTCCAAGCATCACGCAATGCCTGCCCGGTGGTGCGGTAAGGGTTGAAGGTCAGTTCGGGATGTTGGGGAACGAGCTGAACAGGGCAATAGCCTCTGAGCGGTAACGCCGCTTCGTCAAGCGTAACACTCCCTTGCTGATAAGGCTGCCAGCCTGCTAAAACACGGCCTAATGTGGTTTTTCCATAGCCGCTGGGGGCTGAAATTCCCACCCGTTCTCCGCTAGATACGTTGAGTGAAAAATCATGCCATAGCTGGCGCTTATCTTGTTCTATGCAGAGCGCTGAAATACGAAACATCAAACGTCCCTCATTTGACAGGCTGCGAGCTCATCAGCGGCTATGTGAGTAAATAACGGATGGTGTTCCGGCTGGGCGAGCCAGTGCTTTTGCAGCGTAGGGCTGCCGAGCCCGTTTTTTAGATCGCTGACCGTGATGTCGTCGCTGACCCGTCCTTCGTTAAGGGCAACGATACGATCGGCGAAGCGAGTGGCTAATGACAATTCGTGAGTCACCCATAAAACACCAGCGCCTTGCGCACTCAGATCGCGTAGTTGCTGCAACAGTTGACAGGCCAGCGGCTCGTCGAGCCACGCGGTGATTTCATCGGCCAAAATATAGTGAGCGCCGCCCAAAGCGGCATTACAGGCCAGAACACGCTTGGCCATTCCGCCGGATAGTTGGCGGGGATATTTCAGCAAAACGTCGGCTTGCAGCTGGTAATGTTTAATTTGCTGCTCGAGGGCCAGCGCACAGGTATGGCTGCCGCTTAGATGCAAACTGCGAGAGAGTTGGGTGCCGACGCTAAGCAATGGATTGAGTGAGCTCACGCCCTGTGGCACGTAACACAAGGTGTTACCGCGTAACTTTTGGCATTGCTGCGCATTCAGCACATCACCGTTTAAACGAATATCACCGCGTTTGCGCAGGTTCTGCGGCAGCAAGGCCAAGGCGCTTTGCAGCAATAAACTTTTTCCTTCGCCGCTGCCGCCAACCAGCGCGACCACTTCACCACGGCGTAGCGTAAGATTAATATCGCTCAGAATAGGCGACCACTTTTTACGTCCAAGCCAGCTATAGCGAGCGCTTTCGATAGTCACGTTGTCAAAATTCAGCATCATTGATTCCTTAGCCACAGCTGTTGAATCGCTCGGGCGCATTGATCAAACAGCAACACGATCAACAGCAGAATTAGCCCCGGAAATACCGCCAGCCACCAGCAACCGTTGCTGAGAAAACGCAGGGCGTCGGAGAGCAAAATGCCCAATGAAGGCTCATGCGGCGCTAGGCCGAAGCCGAGAAAACTTAGCGCCGCGCTGTGTAACACCGCGTGAGGAAACATCAATAGCGTACCGACAAACCATTGAGGTGCCAGAGCAGGTAAATAGTGGGCTCGCCAACAATACCAACGGCTATTTCCCAACCGCTGGGCGAGAGTCATATAGTCGCTGGTGCGGATGCGCTGTGCTTCGGCGCGTAGAATCAATGACAGCTTCGGCCAATGGGTTAATGCCACGGCCAAAATAACCCCATGTTTGCCGCCGCCTACGGTAAAGCAGATGAGTATTAATAGCAGCAAATGCGGCAGCGACAGCAGGGTATCGACGATCAGCCGCAACATATGATCGAGCGCGGGATGCAGCAGTGTCAGGCTGGCAACCAACATGGCAATGATCCCGCTGCATAGCGCAGCGCCGATGCCTATTTGTAGGCTAGTTAAAGCCCCCTGAAAACAGCGCAGCCACAGATCGCGCCCCAGATTATCCGTGCCAAACCAGTGCGCGGTGCTAGGTGCCTGATAGCGAGCGAGCAGATCCAACGGAATATCCGACGAGAGCAACGAGATTCCGTACAGCGTAAGCGTGACCAGTACGAGGGCTGAAAGCACAAAGCGTAACAGCGACGGAGCGGGGTTATGCAGCATCATTGACGCTCCAAAATGCGATTCATTCTTGCTAATAGCATTGCGGCTAACGTATTTCCGCCAAAGACCAACAGGGTGCTGAACAATACGATACCCATCAGTAAAGGAATATCTCCGCGCAGCCCCGCATCAATCGTGGCTTGTCCCAGTCCGGGGTAGGCAAAGATTTTTTCTGCCAGCAGAGAACCGCCGAGCAATTCACCTACCGAGGCAAATTGAAGACACAGCGCGGGCGTCAGCGCGTGACGAAATACCTGAATACGTAACAGCGACCAGCCGGAATCACCTTGCGCCTGAGCGTAGCGCACGAAGTCACTGTGCATAACTTCGGCGACTTTCTCGCGGGTATGTAAGGCGATCTGTCCCAAGCCCATCAGACTGAGCGCAATCATAGGTAAAATGAGGTGACGAATGCGTTCAACGATCGTTGCATCCTGTGCGCTGCTGCCCGGCTCCCAAGCACAGCACACTGGAAACCACGGCCAGTGGACGGCGAAAACAACCAGCAGTAAAAGCCCAACCCAAAAGGTGGGTAGCGACGACAATAGATAGCTGATGCGGCAAATCAATCGGTCGGGCCAACGGTTGAGATAGCGGCCAGCGCTAAAGCCCAGCAGCATGCCTAAAAAACCGGATAACAGCCACGCGCTGGCCAATAAAGCAAAAGAGGTGGCGAATCGTTCACCGATCACGTCAGCGACCGGCGCGTTATACAGCATAGAGTAGCCAAGATCGCCATGTAGCACCTGTGAGAACCAGTGCCAAAAGCGCAGCCACAGCGGTTGGTCTAATCCCCAACGGGCGGCAATCAACGGATATTGCTGAGGTGGAACGTGCAGTAAGTCATTGCCGATATAGGCACGAATGGGATCGATAGGAGAAAAACTGAGCAGCGTGAACGTGCCCGCTGACACCAGCGTCAGCAGGCAAGCTAAACGAAATAGGGTATAAGCAGCCTGACGCACACCGCGTGAGCGAGTGAGTGTCAGGCAGCGAGTAGCCAAGCGTCTTAGTGGCACGTCCACTTCCAATCTTGCAGGTTATTGAGAACAGACCAGCTACCGTGAATTTCAGGTGCCGCTTTACCTAAATCGACGCAAGGGTTTGCCAAGTAAGTATGCTGCACGTTCAGCAACCAAGCCCAAGCCGCATCGCCTTGTACGCCTGCGCCCGTTTTGCCATCCCATTCAACCTGTTGCCAGAACGGTACTGCTTTTTGCCACGTGGGTGCGTCGAGTGCCTGCTGAAGATGTTGATCAACGATCTTGTTACTGTAATAGCCCGGATTGTAGTACTCCACACCGGCCGCTTTGCTGCTGTAATGGTGATACAGCTCCATCGGATCAAGGCTTCCCCAGCCAAACAGCGTTGGGTTTGCATGCATATTGCGTTCGACGGTTTCCCAACTGCCGGACTGCAAATCCATCTTAATACCGAGCGGTTGAAGCATAGAGCGGACGGCCTGCGCCAGATCGCGGCGGGTGCTGTCACCGCTGGTATACCAAAGCGTTAATTCAGCTTTCAGACCATTTTTCACCCGCACGCCGTCACTACCCACTTTCCAGCCTGCGTCATCTAAAATTTGCTTGGCTTTGGCAATATCGCCGTCTTTAAACGCCGCGCTTTTGCTGTCCCACGGTAATCCTTGAACCGCACTGTAGGCAGGGATCGCATGGCCTTCCATCAGTTGGTCAGCGAGCAGTTGGCGGTTAATGGCGTAGTTAATGGCACGGCGAATCGCAACATCGGCGGTGATGTTGTTGCCAATCGGATAGCCATTGGCATCTTTTTTCCCTGCAGGCGTAGTTGGGAATACGATACCACGGTTTTCTACGCTTGGTCGCACCCACAGCTTCAGGCCGTTTTGCCCGCTCACTGACATCGACGGCGCAATACGCACCAAGCCGAGCTGACCGCTTTGCGCTGCCGCATAGGCGCTATCTTCATCTAAAAAGACAAAAACTAATTTATTAAAATCATTTTTGTGACCGGCGTAATACGGGTTCGCTTCAACGATGAGTTGTTGACCTGGTTCAAAACTGACCAGTCGATAAGGGCCCGCGCCGATAGGCTTCTGTGCGTAGGTTTTAGCATCATATTTTTCTGCAGAAACAATGCCCAGCGAACCTAATACGTTAACGAAAGTGCTTTGCGGCGCAGAGAGCGTAATTTCTACGCGGTGTGAATCTAAGGCTTTTGCCGAAGCAAAGTTGCCCATATCGATCTTACCGCCGCCGCGTGCGGCTTGGTTGTAGGTGAAGGCGACGTCTTTGGCCGTGAGCGGCGAGCCGTCGGAGAATTTTAAGTCCGGCTTTAGCGTTAACGTCCACGTTTTGCCATTCTCGCTGTTGGTGACTTTTTCGGTCAGCAAATTATCCCAGCTAAGATCGGCTTTTTGTTTCAGCAGCGGGCTGTGTAGCAGCAAGTAGCTACCGTGGCTCCAGCCAAGCAGTGGATCAAAACCTTCTGTAGGTTCTTCGCCAATAGCCAGCTTAAGCGTGTGTTGCGCGGCTGGGGCTGGCTGTGTGTCGGCCTGAGAGAGAAGTGGCAGTGCGCCAAAAATGAAGGCGAGAGCGTAGGGTAGCGCTTTGAGTTTTAGTGACATGTGGATTCCTGATCATCCCATTATTTTTTGTATGACATAAAACGCAGGGATTTATAGCAGACGCCTATCAGCACAAACATGATTTGTGTCAACTCGATCCGGCAAAGTATGCACTTTTTACTTTTTTTGCATACTTTACGCATAGTCAGATTTTTTTTGCGCTCATTTAGCTTACATTTCTGGCTGAAATGTTTGTGACGAGACATAATTGATTGTTATCAATATACGGAATTATCACTTGGTGGCATGAATACAATCAGGTGAGGTTTATGGCTCTGAATAAAAGGAAGAACGATGGATTGGTATCTTAAGGTTCTGAAGAACTACTTCAATTTTCGTGACCGCGCTAGACGTAGAGAATATTGGTGGTTCGTACTGATAAACGCCATCATTACTATTCTATTGGGGTTTGTACAGGACGCATTAGGCTGGAGCAATGAGAGTGGCGAAGGCGTGCTGACCGTGGTGTATGGCCTGCTGTTAATTATTCCGTCTATTGCGGTTATGGTTCGTCGTTTGCACGACACCGACCGTAGCGGCTGGTGGGTGTTGATCGGTCTTATCCCGATCGTCGGCTGGTTTGTGTTGTTTATCTTCGCCGTCTTCGATAGCCAACCAGGCAGCAACCGTTTCGGGGCTAACCCAAAAGAGGTTGCAGCGCCGACATCGTCGATTATTAGCTAGTAGCATCATCAACGGCCTCGTTCGCAGGCCGTTTCCTCCTCTATCGCGTTCAAATACCACTGTCTTGTCACATCTCACGAATATATTCACATTCTGAAACAATGATGATGACTCATTAGCATCACCGTGGTTTCACTCGCTTCCGATTGCGTTTAGCCTTAGCGTCCCTTTAATTATTGAGTCAATATCACAGCCCGTTTTGCGCCTGTGTACCCAGTCATGAGTCGTTTGCTAGAGCCACTTCGCGATCACAGTGCTGAAGAGACGCTGTTTATCCGCCGTTCCATTATTGCCGCGGTGATGGTTGTACTGCTATTCGGCGTATTAGTGTTTAATCTGTATCACCTTCAGGTAGAAGAGCACGAGCAGTACCAAACACGCTCGAACGCCAACGACATTAAAACCCTGCCCATTGCGCCGGTACGCGGATTGATTTATGACCGCAACGGAACGCCTCTAGTCGAAAACCAAACGCTCTATCAAATTGAACTGATCCCGGGAAAAGTCGCTAACTTAGACGAAACGATCAAAGCGCTGACGCCGATAGTGGATTTAACACCGGATGATATTAATAACTTCCACGAGGCGATGAAGTCCTCTCGACGTTTTGCTGAAGTGCCTCTTAAAGAAGCGCTGACCGACGTTGAAGTGGCGCGTTTTTCTGTCAATGAATTTGAGTTTCCCGGCGTGTCAATTAGCAGCTATCAGCAGCGCTACTATCCTTACGGCGCTGAGCTAGCCCACGTTGTTGGCTATGTTTCAAAGATTAACGATCGCGATGCCAAACGTCTGAATGAGGCCGGTGAAGGTGAAAACTATGCGGCCGATCACGACATCGGTAAGCAGGGGATCGAACGTTATTATGAGACACAACTGCACGGCACCACGGGATCGCAGGAGGTTGAGGTTGATAGCCATGGCCGCGTGGTGCGCGAGCTAACGGAGATCCCACCCCAGGCTGGAAAGAATATCTATCTGACGATAGATCTTCCTCTCCAGCAGTATATTGAGAAACTGCTGAAAGGGCAGCGCGCCGCCGTGGTGGTGATGGATCCGCGCGATGGTGGTATTTTGGCGATGGTTTCTAGCCCAAGCTATGACCCGAACCCTTTTGTGAACGGTATATCGTATAAGTCTTATCAGGCTTTGCTCGACAATCCTGATTTGCCGTTGATTAACCGCGTCACTCAAGGGATTTATCCGCCCGCATCGACGGTGAAACCGTTCATGGCTACATCGGCACTCTTTGCTGGTGTTATCACGCCGCAGACCACGTTTTTTGGTCAACCTACGTGGGTGCTTCCCGGTACCAATCGGCATTATCGCGACTGGCTGAAAACCGGTCATGGCATGCTAAACGTGACCAAGGCGATTGAAGAATCAGCGGACACGTTTTTCTATCAGGTGGCCTATGAGATGGGGATCGATCGCATTCATGAATGGCTGAGCAAATTTGGCTACGGGCAATATTCCGGCATCGATTTAATGGAACAGGCAAAAGGCGTTTTGCCCGATAGAGCCTGGAAGCAGAAAGTTCATAAAAAAGTGTGGTATCAAGGTGATACGATTTCTGTGGGCATTGGGCAAGGGTATTGGACTGCAACGCCGATTCAGATGGTTAAGGCGCTAAGCACGCTCATCAACAATGGCACAACGAAAACGCCGCATTTGATGTATTCGATGAAACAAGGAAACCACGTTGAGCGCTATCAGCAAGAAGAGCACACGCAGGTAGCCGATCCGAAATCGCCGATCTGGGGTATTGTGAAAAAAGGCATGTTTGGTATGGCTAACTATCCTAATGGCACCGGCTACAAGTATTTCCACACTGCGCCTTACGAAATTGCGGCGAAGTCAGGCACGTCTCAGGTATTTGGACTGAAACAAGATCAGGTTTATAACGCTAAGATGATCCCCGTGAAGCTGCGCGATCATATTTTCTACACGGCGTTTGCACCGTATTCAAACCCTAAGGTCGCGATTGCCGTTATCTTGGAAAATGGTGGGGGAGATGGTGTCTCGGCAGCGCCAACAACGCGTGCCATTCTGGATTATATCTTTGCTAAAACCAAACCCGTTGAGCCGCCGGTGTTGCCTACGCTTGATGCTTCTCAACTGCGCGACGCGCATTAACGCGTTAAACACTCACTATCTAAAATGGACGGCATTTCCAATTTTCTTCGCGTTCGCTGTTACGCCTAGACAAGGTTATCGAATGATCCTTGTCTAGGGCTTCCCCATTATGCAAAACGCATGACCCAAGCGTCGCTCTGGCGATCGTAATGGTTGCGGTATAGCAACGCGTTTTTGCCATCTAACAGCGCGGGAACGGTGGTTTGCTCATCCCAACCGTCCAACTGCATGCAAAGGTCTGTATTCGACTTGCAGGGAATACTCAGCGTGTGGCTTTTCAATTGGCTATCTGGCGTTTTTGACAGTTCAGCATCTTCCACTTCAAAAATACCGATTCGAACGAATGATTTTCCCATAACTTCTCTCCTGATTGATTCATATACGCGTGCGGGTACCAGATGGCCCGTTATTTAGCATAGAAGGGGATACGCTTTTTTCCACACTGAAACGGAATTCATTTCCATTTTAATTTTTTACATTGCATTAACTCTTTATTTTTACTCGCTTTATATGTCACATAAAAAATACAAAATTTTTACCAAAACATAATAACCATAAATTTTGCGTGGCTTATGCCGATAACGCTTTATGCCATGCAGATCGGCTAAGTGTTATTGAATTGCCATGCCTGGTGGCTTGGTATATCAAAAGTAAGGAGAGGGTTTAGGCAATGTATACGCAATTAAAGCGATGGTTTGGGTATAAACAGGAACGGCTCTTAACGCAGAAACCAGCAGCGTTGGCGACAACAGCGAAATTTGTGGCAATAGACTCTCAGGAGCCCGTTCAGAAGTCATATGGCGAATTGTTATGTCATAGTTTTCTTTCGGGTATTGGCGCAATAGAAATTATTCGAGATTCGTTGCTGCACTCCAGCCAAAGCTTAATGCAAGAATTAGTGACGGTTGATGAGCTTAACCATAAGAATGAGCAGGCACGGGAGGGAATGGGGCGGCTTTCTGAATTAGTGAACCTCATTGAGCAGCATTCTGGTGAGAGTATCGGCTACATTGACGAACTGATTGCTGTGCTTAAGGGGATTAATAACAATATTGATGCCATTAATAAGCTCTCGAAACAGACCAATCTGTTGGCGATCAACTCAGCCATCGAGGCCGCTCATGTTGGCGGGCGAGGGGCTGGATTCTCTGTTATTGCAAAAGAAATTAAACAACTCTCTTCGGAAATTCAGCTTCAGGCGGGAAATATAACCGCTCTGACGCAGGACATTAATCAGCATGCGAAAAGCGTGAGCGCAAGCGTTGGGGAAAATAATCAGTCCACTCATGATATTCGCCACGCGACGGAGCAGGCTTGCCAGATGTTGCAGCAGGTTATTGAGCTTTCAGCCCACATGCAGGAAATCATTCGCTTTATTGCGACCCAACAGTTTCTGAATACGGTTAAGCTCGATCACGTCATTTGGAAAGTCAAAGTGTATGAGCTGATCTTGCACCGCGATGAGGTTGCAGAAGTTAACAGCCATACAGATTGCCGCTTAGGGAAATGGTTCTATGGAGATGCGGGGCGGGAGTTTTCTCACCTTAGCAGCTTTGCGCAGCTCGAAGCACCGCACGCTGAGGTGCATCGTTCAGGGCGAGAAGCATTGGTGGCATTTAGAGCGGGCGATGATGAACGTTTAAAGATAAGTTTAGCTACTATGGAACACGCCAGCACGTTAGTCATTAAGCGTATAGATGAACTTTTGCTGCAAATCGGCCCACATTAGAACAGGCGAGGGAAGTCAGCAGCGCGGGTTGCTGGCTGCCAAAAATCGTCTAAGACATTTTCAAGCGGGATACATCCCCCACGTTGAATTCGCTGCACATTCATTTCGCGCACACATTGCTCTTCAGTATCAAAACCACCAAGGTATAAATTTTCACAGGGACCGTTGAGATAGCAGACCATCATCACGAGTGCGTACATAACAAACCTTAATTTATTCCGTGGTATTCATTTAGGCATTTTTTAATTCTACCCAACGAGTTTTTTATTTTCTCGCCTGATGGCTAATCTGAGATAAATCTTATAAAAACAGAGGTAATTTCGCTCTGAAATGATTTATCTTGCCGCTGCAATAATAAATAGCAGCATTCCAAGCCTTATCATGCGTCACATAAACGCCCAAAACAGCAACACGATGGGAAAGCTCATGGGCCACGTTAGCCCAATCAGTATCGCGGTAAAGATCCTGATTTTAAGCGAGGGGTCAGCACAGGCCTTGAAAGTGAGTAATGCGGAAATGACTGAGCCGATCAAATACACCGTTTTTATAAAGGCCCATGCTGCTGGATACATCTAATTACCTTGGTTTGTGAAGTTGGCTATTGAACTCAAAAAACAATGTGCTACGAGTGAAGACAAACGCTTCAATCGAATCATAAAAAAGGGGTGCTGAGATATCGAAAACTAACGTGAGGTAGTGTAACAAATTATGACTAGAAAAACATCGAGTTCTAAACTCATACATAAAATCGAAACTGAACAGTGCTGTCCATTTATTTATACATGTAATAAATAAAAATGAGTTTACTATAATTATCATGCAGTAAAAATGAATACCCATGCGTAATGCATCCTTAAACCTTTTAATACCTATGGGTTATTATGTTGAGGCCATGCCCATATGCTGATACTGCTTATCTCTACAACGTTTGTTTTTGCTTTAATTATATGGATGCTAGTTTTTCTTTAGCGTTGAAGGTTGTGTGTTTTTAAATATTATTTCTCTCTGGCTTAAAATAAAAAAAGCCCAGCAGAACGCTGGGCTAAAGGCTGTTAATAACTAATATATTATTTTTTATTGATTATGATGTTGCGTTTAGAACTGGTAAACAATCCCCAATGCAACGGTATCATCAGTATCAATACCCGCTGAACGAGTAAAGTCGTTATCATCGATCATGTTAATTTTATAATCGACATAGGTAGACATGTTTTTATTAAAGAAGTAGGTTGCACCAATATCGATAAAGTTAACCAATTTCTGATCGCCATAATCGCGAGATGCGCCATTGCTGCCTAGGTCTTTACCTTCAACATAGTTCCAGCCAACGAAAGGTTGCAAACCGAAATCAAAGGTATAACCGGTATACATTTCTACGCCTTGCGCTTTGTTTGCGTAGCCGTAGGCTTCGTTATGGTCGTTAGAATTACCGAAACGAATGGCGTTATAGGATTGCGTATAGTTTGCTGCCGCATAATAGCCGCTGTTTTCGTATTTCACGCCCACAGTATAAGCTTCGGCTTTATCGCCATTACCCATAATATCATTATAGCGACCACCTTTACCGCCGCTATTCTGATCGTTCGTGCGGTCAGATTGGAAGTAGGCGCCACCGAGGCTAAAGCCATAGCCGAGATCGTAAGAGAGTGATAAACCGTAACCATCACCATTTTGGCTTAATACATCACGGCCATCTTTGTTTTCCGTTGGGTCGTCATTTTTACCTTGATACTGAATGCCGAAGTTCAGGCCATCGACCAAGCCGAAGAAATCGCGGTTATGGTAGGTTAACACGCCGCCAGCACGTTGAAACATGAAGTTATCAGCGCCAACGGTGCTCCCATCGAACTCAGGCTGCATATCGGTCCAAGCCATAATGTCGTAAATAATCCCCGAATTACGACCATAGTCTAAAGAGCCATAATCCCCGAATTTTAGGCCCGCGAAACCGAAACGGCTAAAGTTTCTATTATCTTCGCCTTCGGTGTGGTTTAGGTTCGCTTGATATTCCCACATGCCATAGCCGGTCAGCATATCCGTAATTTGTGTTTCACCGCTGAAGCCGCCACGCACATAGGAATGATCGCCATCGGCATTATCATTATCTGAAATATAGTGAAGGCCATCGACCTTGAAATGTAAGTCGAGTTTATTGCCATCTTTATTATAAATTTCTGCGGCATGGACTGTTCCTGCTAATGCCATTAATGTTGGTATTACCACTGCGAGAACTTTGCGTTTCATTTTATTTTCCTTAATCTTTTTTATTGCATTGATGCCAATTGCTTTTTTTATACTCAACAATATTCGAACATTTTAATGAACTAAATAAGCCAAGTGCTGTCGATATTGTCGGCTTTACTGAAAGAGTAAAAGCGCAAAAAATGCGAAATTAGATAAAAGTCTAAATATGATAACTCTCACTTAATTGATTTACATACGTAAAGATCTAGCTTTTGAACTATATCGTTAATGACCGTTAATATTTATTATTGGCTTAGGCACATTTTGTTAATTTGATTCCTAGTTATAGGAATACTATTTTTAGGCCACTGCATGCCAATGCAGATTACGTAATATGTCTTAATATAGATATTCATTCTTTACATTGTCTTTATTGCCGGGGTGCCTCCCGGCGCTTTATTTTATATTCCAAGGCTAATAAATACACAACTCCTCCAGTCTTATCTCATCGTATATATTAATTACCCGTGCGTTATTTTTATTTGGCAGCATAAATATGCATCCAGATTGCTACTGGTGCGTTAGTTTTCGGCCTATATGCAACTGTGCAACAGGCTCATCGGAATTCGATGGGGCTGTACGTACGCAGTTGAACGGAGCGCTATCTACGTAAATTATCATGCGGTGTGATCTGTTTGAAAAATTTGGAAATGTCTTTTCTTTAACCGTCGGTTATTTGATCTAACGTAACATTTACCGAGGGGAGAGCAGGTAAGAATCGTTGGGTAGCCGTGTTTTTGTTTAACCCATTCTCTGTGGGTGTTAATATCGGCGGTAGTGGGTGTGAGTATTCAGGGGTGCATAGCGTTTTATGTATCACGCTGCGTACAGATCTTGCAAAGTACAGCAGGATGGCGCCCATAAAACGATGATTTTAAATACAAATTGTTTTCTATATGTGGCCTGTCGTGTGGGTCACCACTGTAGATAAGGAATATAAATGCCTGTTATTACACTTCCTGACGGTAGTCAGCGCCAGTTCGACAAACCTGTATCCGTAATGGATATTGCTATGGACATCGGACCTGGCTTGGCGAAAGCCTGCATTGCGGGTCGCGTTAACGGTGAGCTGGTTGATGCTTGCGATCCGATTACACAAGACGCCAATGTTTCCATCATTACCGCAAAAGATCAGGAAGGCTTGGAAATTATCCGCCATTCTTGCGCACATCTTTTGGGTCATGCGATCAAACAACTGTGGCCGAACACTAAGATGGCCATTGGCCCTGTGATCGACAACGGTTTCTACTACGATGTAGACCTTGACCATACCCTGACGCAGGAAGATCTTGAACTGCTCGACAAGCGCATGCATGAGCTGGCAGATAAAGATTACGACGTGATTAAGAAAAAAGTGAGCTGGCAAGAAGCCCGTGACGCTTTTGAAGCACGTCAGGAACCGTATAAAGTGGCGATTCTGGATGAGAACATCAGTCGCGATGACCAGCCAGGTCTGTATCACCACGAAGAATATATCGACATGTGCCGTGGACCGCACGTGCCGAATATGCGTTTCTGCCATCATTTCAAACTGCAGAAGTCGTCGGGTGCCTACTGGCGCGGCGATAGCAATAATACCGTTTTACAGCGTATCTACGGCACCGCATGGGCAGATAAAAAGCAGTTAAATGCTTACCTGCAACGTCTGGAAGAAGCCGCAAAACGCGACCATCGTAAGATCGGCAAGCAGCTCGACCTGTACCATATGCAGGAAGAAGCGCCGGGTATGGTGTTCTGGCATAACGACGGCTGGACAATCTTCCGTGAGTTGGAAGCGTTCGTACGCGTTAAACTGAAAGAATATGATTATCAGGAAGTAAAAGGTCCGTTCATGATGGACCGCGTACTGTGGGAAAAAACAGGACACTGGGAGAACTACAAAGATGCAATGTTCACCACGTCTTCTGAAAACCGCGAGTACTGCATCAAACCGATGAACTGCCCAGGTCACGTTCAGATCTTCAACCAAGGTCTGAAATCTTATCGTGATTTACCACTGCGTATGGGTGAGTTCGGTAGCTGTCATCGTAATGAGCCTTCGGGTTCACTGCATGGCCTGATGCGCGTGCGTGGATTCACTCAGGATGATGCGCATATTTTCTGTACTGAAGAGCAGATCCGCGATGAAGTTAACAGCTGTATCAAGATGGTATACGACATGTATAGCATCTTCGGCTTTGAAAAAATCGTGGTGAAACTGTCTACTCGTCCAGAAAAACGTATTGGCAGTGATGAAATTTGGGATCGTGCTGAAGAAGACTTGGCCGAAGCGCTGAAAGAAAACGGTATTCCGTTTGAATATCAGCCGGGTGAGGGCGCTTTCTACGGACCTAAGATTGAGTTTACTCTGCATGACTGTTTGGATCGTGCATGGCAATGTGGTACTGTGCAGCTCGACTTCTCGTTACCAGGCCGTTTAAACGCGTCTTATGTGGGTGAAAACAACGAACGTTTAGTTCCGGTGATGATTCACCGTGCTATTCTTGGTTCGATGGAACGCTTCATCGGTATCCTGACTGAAGAGTATGCTGGGTTCTACCCAACTTGGCTCGCACCAGTGCAGGTTCAGGTGATGAATATCACCGACGCACAGGCTGATTATGTCGATGAATTAACCAAAAAGCTGCAAGCTGCTGGTATTCGTGCAAAATCAGACTTGAGAAACGAGAAGATAGGCTTTAAAATCCGCGAACACACTTTACGTCGTGTCCCATACATGTTGGTTTGTGGCGACAAAGAGGTCGAATCTGGCAAAGTAGCCGTTCGTACCCGCCGCGGCAAAGACCTGGGAACCATGGATGTAAATGAAGTGATCGAAAAGCTGCAAAAAGAGATTCGCAGCCGTAGTCTTCACCAATTAGAGGAATCGAGTTATTAAAGGCGGAAAAAGAGTTCAACCGGCGCGTCCTAATCGCATCAACAGAGAAATTCGCGCCCAAGAGGTTCGCTTAACAGGCGTTGATGGCGAGCAGATTGGTATTGTCAGTCTGAATGAAGCTTTGGAAAAGGCTGAGGAAGCGGGTGTTGATTTAGTAGAAATCAGCCCAAATGCCGAGCCGCCAGTTTGTCGAATCATGGATTACGGCAAATTCCTCTATGAGAAGAGTAAGGCCACCAAAGAACAGAAGAAGAAGCAAAAGATTGTTCAGGTTAAGGAAATCAAATTCCGACCTGGAACCGACGATGGCGACTACCAGGTAAAACTCCGCAGCCTGGTTCGCTTTCTGGAAGATGGCGATAAAGCCAAAATCACTCTGCGTTTCCGTGGACGTGAAATGGCGCACCAACAGATCGGTATGGAAGTGCTTAACCGCGTGAAAGAAGATCTGAGTGAACTGGCAGTAGTCGAATCCTTCCCTACGAAGATCGAAGGCCGCCAGATGATCATGGTGCTCGCACCTAAGAAGAAACAGTAAGGCTCTCAAGTAATACTGCCAGCGATGGATTTCGGTCTGTCGCTGGCGTTATTCGCCTCACTGATTCATGTAATTAACAATGCGAAGTGGAAATCGAAATGCCAAAGATTAAAACTGTGCGTGGCGCTGCCAAGCGCTTCAAAAAGACCGCCGGTGGTGGTTTTAAGCGTAAACATGCTAACCTGCGTCATATTCTGACCAAAAAATCTACTAAGCGTAAGCGTCATCTGCGTCCAAAAGGTCTGGTTTCCAAAGGGGATCTGGGCTTGGTCGTAGCGTGCTTGCCGTACGCATAAGTAAACATTTTTTGAATCAAGATTAAGACTTAAGGAGAGCATATGGCTCGCGTAAAACGTGGTGTAATTGCACGCGCACGTCACAAAAAAGTAATGAAGCAGGCGAAAGGCTACTACGGTGCCCGTTCGCGCGTCTATCGTGTTGCCTTCCAGGCAGTAATCAAAGCAGGCCAGTACGCTTACCGTGACCGTCGTCAACGTAAACGTCAGTTCCGTCAGCTGTGGATTGCACGTATTAACGCTGCTGCACGTCAGAACGGCATCTCTTACAGCCGTTTCATCAATGGTCTGAAAAAGGCTTCTGTTGAAATCGACCGTAAGATCCTGGCTGACATCGCTGTATTCGACAAAGTAGCGTTTGCTGCTCTGGTAGAAAAAGCGAAATCTGCTCTGGCGTAAGCCATCAGATGAAAGAGGGAGCTTGCTCCCTCTTTTGCTTTTTGTTGTTTGACTTGTGTTTGGCTTGACATTCAGTCCGCTAAGTTTTTCAATAGAATCAGTTTTTTCACTTATTTAAGGTAATGCAAGCATGCACGCTGCTATTTTCCGTTTCTTTTTTTACTTTAGCGCCTGAATTCAGGAGGCTTTGCGCGTAAGAAAAGAAACGAAAAATAGCGCTGAAAGCCTCCCTCGTGGAGGCTTTTTTTTTGCTTTAACATGGTTTACCGATTCAGGTTTATTCATGAGCGCACTTAAGACGATCGATACCCCCAATGATTGAAGTTGCACCAGGGCAGCTTCAGGTATGAAGGGTATATACCCTGAGTATTTGAAGTGGCGGTTTCTACAGCGGCAACTTCAAGTGCGAAGGGGAGACTCTCACCATCGACAATCGGGCCTAACAGGCTGGAAGAAGAGGAAAGCAATGCCACATCTCGCAGAGTTGGTTGCCCAAGCAAAGGCAGCCGTAGAGAATGCTCAGGATATTGCCACGCTAGATAACGTGCGTGTTGAATATTTGGGTAAGAAAGGCCATTTGACGCTGCAGATGACGTCACTGCGCGAACTGCCAGCAGAAGAGCGTCCTGCTGCGGGTGCTGTGATTAACCAGGCTAAACAGGAAGTTCAGGAAGCTCTGAATGCCCGTAAATCAGATCTGGAATCAGCTGCGCTCAATGCCCGTCTGGCCGAAGAAACCATCGATGTATCTATGCCAGGACGTCGCATGGAAAACGGTGGTCTCCACCCAGTGACCCGCACGATTGAACGTATTGAAACGTTCTTTGGCGAATTGGGTTTTGCCGTTGAAACTGGCCCAGAAATCGAAGATGACTATCACAACTTCGACGCCTTAAATATTCCTGCCCATCATCCAGCGCGCGCAGACCACGATACTTTCTGGTTTGATGCAAAACGCCTGCTGCGTACCCAGACTTCGGGTGTGCAGATCCGCACGATGAAAGAGCAGCAGCCGCCAATCCGCATCATTGCGCCGGGCCGTGTCTATCGTAACGACTACGATCAGACCCACACGCCAATGTTCCATCAAATGGAAGGCCTGATTGTTGATAAAGATATTAGCTTTACCAACTTGAAAGGCACGCTGCACGATTTCCTGAATAACTTCTTTGAAGAAGACTTACAGATTCGTTTCCGTCCTTCTTACTTCCCGTTCACTGAGCCTTCCGCCGAAGTTGACGTGATGGGCAAAAACGGTAAATGGCTGGAAGTTTTGGGTTGCGGTATGGTGCATCCAAACGTGCTGCGTAACGTAGGTATCGATCCAGAAGTTTACTCTGGCTTCGCATTCGGGATGGGCATGGAGCGTTTAACCATGCTGCGCTATGGCGTAACCGATCTGCGTGCATTCTTCGAAAACGATCTGCGTTTCCTCAAACAGTTTAAGTAAGGCGGGATTATCACATGAAATTCAGTGAACTCTGGTTGCGCGAGTGGGTAAATCCTGCCATTAGCAGCGAAGCATTATCAGAACAAATTACTATGGCCGGTCTGGAAGTTGACGGTGTTGAACCGGTTGCTGGCGAATTTAACGGCGTTTTCGTGGGTGAAGTGGTTGAGTGTGGCCAGCATCCAAACGCCGACAAGTTGCGTGTCACTAAAGTTAACGTGGGCGGTGAGCGTCTGTTAGATATCGTTTGCGGTGCACCAAACTGCCGCAAGGGCCTGAAAGTCGCCGTTGCGACTATTGGCGCGGTATTGCCTGGCGATTTTAAAATCAAAGCGGCGAAACTGCGCGGTGAGCCTTCAGAAGGGATGCTGTGTTCGTTCTCTGAGCTGGGTATTTCCGAAGATCACGACGGCATCATTGAATTGCCAGTAGATGCGCCTATCGGCACCGATATCCGTGAATATCTGAAGCTGAACGATAACGCGATTGAAATTAGCGTAACGCCGAACCGTGCAGATTGCTTAGGGATTATTGGCGTTGCACGTGACGTTGCGGTGCTGAATAAGCTGACTCTGAACGTGCCAGCGATGGACGCGGTTCCTGCGGCAATTCATGACACTTTCCCAATTACGGTTGAAGCGACCGACGCTTGCCCACGCTATTTGGGCCGCGTGGTGAAAGGGATCAACGTTAAAGCCGCAACGCCATTGTGGATGCGTGAAAAACTACGTCGCTGCGGTATTCGTTCTATCGACCCCGTCGTTGACGTAACCAACTATGTTCTGTTGGAACTGGGTCAGCCGATGCATGCGTTCGATCTTAACCGCCTCGAAGGTGGCATCGTTGTGCGTATGGCGAAAGAGGGCGAAAAGCTGACTCTGCTGGACGGCAATGAAGCCACGCTGTCGGCTGATACCTTAGTGATTGCCGATCAGCAAAAAGCGCTGGCGATGGGCGGTATCTTCGGTGGTGAACACTCTGGCGTGAACGAAGAAACACAAGACGTTCTGCTGGAATGTGCGTACTTCAACCCGCTATCTATCACCGGTCGTGCACGCCGTCAGGGCCTGCATACCGATGCTTCTCACCGCTACGAACGCGGCGTGGATCCGGCATTGCAAGCTGCGGCGATGGAACGTGCGACGCGTTTGCTGATTGATATCTGCGGTGGTCAAGCAGGCCCAGTCATTGATGTTACCAACGAAGCAACGCTGCCTAAGCGCGCCACGATCACGCTGCGCCGTGAAAAACTGGATCGTTTAATTGGCCATCACGTTGAAGACGCACAGGTTACCGATATCCTTGAACGTTTAGGTTGCAAGGTTAGCTTTGCCAATGATACTTGGCAGGCTGTCGCGCCAAGCTGGCGTTTCGATATGGAAATCGAAGAAGACTTAGTGGAAGAAGTGGCCCGTGTTTACGGCTACAACAATATTCCAAACGTGCCTGTGAAAGCAGACCTGATCATGACTTCACACCGCGAAGCGAATTTGCCGCTTAAGCGCGTGAAAACAATGCTGGTCGATCGTGGTTATCAAGAAGCGATTACCTACAGCTTTGTAGATCCTAAGGTTCAGGCGCTGTTGCACCCGGCAGAAGAAGCGCTGATTTTGCCAAGCCCAATTTCTGTTGAAATGTCTGCTATGCGTCTGTCTCTGTGGAGCGGCTTGCTGTCTGCGGTGGTCTATAATCAGAACCGTCAGCAATCGCGTGTACGTTTGTTCGAAACGGGTCTACGCTTTGTTCCTGATACTGCTGCTAATCTGGGTATCCGTCAGGATGTCATGCTGGCCGGTGTGATCGCGGGTAACCGTTACGAAGAACACTGGAATTTGGAACGTCAGGTTGTTGATTTCTACGATCTGAAAGGTGATTTAGAAGCTATTTTAGATTTGACCGGTAAATTGGATGACGTCCAATTTAAAGCAGAAACTAACCCTGCTTTACATCCGGGGCAGAGTGCGGCAATTTATTTAGCAGGCAAACGCGTTGGTTTCATTGGTGTTGTTCACCCTGATCTGGAACGTAAACTGGATCTGAATGGCCGCACCGTGGTATTCGAAATCGAGTGGGAAGCCCTTGCAGAGCGCCGTATTCCGCAGGCTCGCGAGGTTTCACGCTATCCTGCAAACCGCCGTGATATCGCCGTTGTGGTGGCTGAAAATGTCCCTGCAGAAGATATTTTGGCAGAGTGTAAGAAAGTTGGCGTAAATCAGGTAGTTGGCGTAAACTTGTTTGACGTGTACCGTGGTAAGGGTGTTGCCGAGGGTTATAAGAGCCTCGCTATCAGTCTGGTATTGCAAGATACCACCCGTACACTGGAAGAAGAGGAGATTGCCGCTACCGTCGCAAAATGTGTAGAGGCATTAAAACAGCGATTCCAAGCATCCTTGAGGGATTGAACTTATGGCGCTTACTAAAGCTGAAATGTCTGAACACCTGTTTGAGAAGCTTGGGCTTAGCAAACGGGATGCCAAAGACCTCGTAGAAATATTTTTCGAAGAGGTTCGCCGCGCTCTGGAAAATGGTGAACAGGTTAAGTTGTCCGGTTTCGGTAACTTTGATCTGCGCGACAAAAACCAGAGACCGGGACGTAACCCGAAAACCGGGGAAGATATCCCGATTACGGCGCGCCGTGTTGTTACTTTCCGTCCGGGGCAGAAGCTCAAGAGCCGGGTCGAGAACGCGACACCGAAAGAGTAATACGCAAAACAAAAAGGCCGCCTGCGGGTGGCCTTTTTCTTATCTAACGTCCATCAACCCAAATATCGCGAGACAATCCATAGATGAAAGTGAATGACCTCGTTAGTGTTAAAACCGATGGTGGCCCACGCCGAATTGGTAAAATTGTTGAAGTTGAAGAATTTAGTGAAGGCGTGATGTATTTAGTCACGCTGGATGATTATCCGAATGGCGTATGGTTTTTTAACGAAATAGATAGCCATGATGGTACATTTGTTGAGCCTTATCACGGTGATGAATAGCCAAGTTTCATTATTGTACCCATACCCAACCTCTGATTAGATCTCTTTAATGAGTCCTATGCCAAACGCTGACACGCCAACACTTTCGCATTTTTCCCTTTTACAGCAGCGCCAGAAGCAACACGATCGCCGACGATTGTGGCTCCTGACGCTATTTTTACTGTTTGCGGTGATAGTCAGCCTGTGTGCGGGCGATCTCTGGATGTGGCCCACGCAATGGCTAAGTGAAAGCGCCCAGCTTTTTGTGTGGCAGCTCCGTTTGCCGCGAGTGCTAGCGGTGATGGTCGTCGGTGCTGCGCTGGCAATATCCGGTGCGGTGATGCAGGCTCTGTTTGATAATCAGCTGGCTGAACCGGGGCTTTTAGGGGTTTCTAACGGTGCGGGCGTGGCGTTAGTACTAGCGGTATTACTTGGCCAAAGTATGCTCCCCGTGTGGGTACTCAGCACCTGTGCGATTATTGGCGCGCTGGCGATTACCGCTTTGCTGATGATATTTGCACACCGTAAATCGCTGACAAATTCGCGGCTGTTGTTAATTGGTGTTGCTCTCGGCATTGCCTGTAGCGCAGTGATGACGTGGGCGGTCTATTTTAGCTCCAGCTTGGATTTGCGCCAGCTGATGTATTGGCTGATGGGCGGATTTAGCGGCGTGGATTGGCGTCAAAAATGGCTGGTGTTAGCGCTCATTCCCGTATTTGTTTGGCTGCTGTATCAAGGTAAAGTGCTTAACCTGATGTCTCTGGGCGATATCCAAGCGCGCCAGCTCGGACTTTCGCTGGTGGTGTGGCGTAATTTACTTGTGGTGGCGATTGGCTGGCTGGTGGGTGTTAGCGTTGCGCTGGCCGGTGTGATTGGTTTTGTCGGATTAGTGGTGCCGCACATGCTGCGGCTGATGGGGATTACAGATCATCGTGCACTTTTGCCTGCCTGTGCGCTGGGCGGTGCCGGTGTATTGTTATTTGCCGATGTGGTGGCGCGCGTGGCGCTTTTCTCCGCTGAGTTGCCGATTGGCGTAGTGACATCCTCTCTCGGCGCGCCTGTTTTTATCTGGATGCTGTTACGGCCACGGAGTGTCAAAGCCTAATGATGAATCAAAACAGAGATTTTCTTCCGCAGAACTGCCTTTCGTTAAACAACGTTTCCGCAGGGACTCGTCTATTACCCTTTAGCGCACAGGTAAATCGTGGGGCGCTTATTCACATCATTGGGCCGAATGGCGCAGGTAAAAGCACGTTGCTATCGTGCATCGCCGGCATCTTACCCGGTGAAGGTACGATTATGCTTAATCAGATCGATATTGAAAAACTCACTGCGACCGAGCTGGCACGCTATCGAGCCTATTTACATCAGCAACAACAGCCCAGCGCAGTGATGCCTGTTTTTCAGTTTCTTGCATTGCACCAACCTACAGGCTGTGATGTTGAGCTTGCTGATGGCGTGGTTGGCTATCTGGCAGAAACACTCAACTTAAGTGATAAACTTGCGCGGCCATTGACTCATCTTTCTGGCGGTGAGTGGCAGCGGGTGCGAATTGCCGCCGTGTGTTTGCAGGTATGGCCAACGTTAAATCCCCAAGCATCGCTTTTATTGTTAGATGAACCTATGAACAGCCTAGACATCAGCCAGCAGGCGGCTGTGGATCAGTTGCTCGGGCAGCTTACCCAGCTTGGGATTAGTGTCATCGTCAGTGCGCATGATTTGAATCATACGCAAAGACATGCGCAGCAGGTTTGGATGCTCAAGGCTGGGGTGGTTTCACAGCAAGGGGCCGCAAGGGACGTGATGACGGTGCAAAATCTCTCTACGTTGTTTGAAATAGATTTTCGTGAATTAGAATGTGAGGGGCAGCGCTGGTTTGTGTACCAGAGCTAATAATAAATATAGCCAAGAAAATTAATAGCAGGGTAATTAAATATTTAATAAACAATTTCGTTAAATTTTCGATTTAATTCACTTAAATCAATATTCCTTCAACCAATCCCATACTTTTTCCCTATCATCCGCTATGTTTAGTCTGCGTTTATCTTAATGTTAATCTAAGCTTTTATACTTATTCTCAACATAGACAAGCGCAAGACACGCTTTGGTATTTGTAGTGACTTTGATTAGGTGCTTCAAATTGAATCATCAGCATAGAATAAATATAAGGTAACGGATGAAAGAGTTTCTCCCATTTTCAGTCCCCTCAATGGGGGAGGATGAAATCGCTGCAGTTGCTGAGGTATTACGTTCGGGATGGATCACCACGGGGCCTAAATGCCAGCAGCTCGAATCTGCTTTCAGTCAGTACGTTGGTGCGAAACACGCCATTGCCGTGAGCTCTGCTACCGGCGGAATGCACGTGACGTTAATGGCGCTGGGCATTGGTGCGGGCGATGAAGTGATTACGCCATCCCAAACGTGGGTGTCGACGATCAACATTATTACTCTGCTGGGTGCGGAGCCGGTAATGGTTGACGTTGATCGGGATACCTTGATGGTTCAGCCAGCTCAGATTGAAGCGGCCATTACCGAAAAAACCAAGGCAATTATTCCGGTTCACTATGCGGGGGCTCCAGCAGATTTAACGGCGTTAAGAGAGATTGCAGCGCGGCACAATATTCCACTGATTGAAGATGCTGCCCACGCGGTAGGCACACGTTTTGGTGATGAAATGATTGGCTCGCAGGGAACCGCGATTTTCTCGTTCCACGCTATCAAAAATATGACCTGTGCAGAAGGTGGCATGGTGGTCACTGATGATGATGAGCTGGCGGATAAAGTGCGTTGTTTCAAGTTTCACGGCCTTGCGGTGGATGCCTTTGATCGCCAAGCGCTGGGGCGTAAACCTCAGGCTGAAGTTGTCGCTCCGGGTTATAAATACAACCTAGCGGATATCAATGCCGCGATCGCGTTAGTTCAACTGGAAAAGCTTCCTGCGATGAACGCGCGTCGTCAAGAACTGGTTGCCCGCTATCGCAAGGCGCTTCAAGGTTCACCTTTGTTGCCGCTCACCGTTCCGGAATACCCGCATCATCATGCATGGCACCTGTTTATGGTGCGTGTGGATAAAGATCTGTGCGGTATCGATCGCAATACCATGATGGAAAAGCTGAAAGAGCATGGCATCGGCACCGGCCTGCATTTCCGCGCAGCACATACCCAAAAATATTATCGGGAAAAGTATCCCGATCTTCGTTTACCTAATACCGAATGGAACTCGGCGAGTTTGATGACCTTACCTTTGTTCCCTGATATGCAAGACAGCGATGTGGATCGCGTCGTGAAAGCAATATCTGACATTCTGGAGTCCTGTAGTGAGTAATAGTGAAGTGAATAAAAGTACGGATAACACAATAAAAAAAGTGTCCGTGGTTATTCCTGTGTTTAACGAGCAGGAAAGCTTGCCCATTTTAATTAAGCGTACCCATGCGGCCTGTGAGCTATTAAATAAGCCGTATGAAATTATTTTGATCGATGACGGTAGCCATGATGCTTCTGCGGAAATATTAACCCAGGCGGCTGAGATCCCAGAAAACCATATTGTTGCTGTGCTTTTAAACCGTAACTATGGTCAACACTCAGCAATCATGGCGGGGTTCAATCAGGTTTCTGGCGATTTAGTTATTACCCTTGATGCCGATTTACAAAATCCACCGGAAGAGATCCCGCGCTTGGTTGAAACGGCAGAGCAGGGCTATGACGTGGTGGGCACCGTGCGTGCCAAACGTAAAGACACCTGGTTCCGTAAAACGGCCTCTAAGATGATCAACATGATGATCCAAAAAGCCACCGGCAAATCAATGGGAGATTACGGCTGTATGCTGCGTGCTTACCGTCGGCCCATTATTGAAGCCATGCTGCATTGCCATGAACGCAGCACTTTTATTCCTATTCTGGCTAATACCTTTGCGCGTCGAACCATTGAAATCGATGTTCGCCACGATGAGCGCGAGTTTGGGGAATCAAAGTACAGCTTCTTAAAACTCATCAATCTGATGTATGACCTCGTGACCTGTTTGACCACCACGCCATTGCGTCTTTTGAGTATTGTCGGCAGCGTGGTTGCGCTTTCCGGTTTCACTCTGGCGGTCTTACTTATCGCGATGCGTTTGATTTTTGGTCCAACATGGGCCGCAGAAGGGGTATTCACGCTGTTTGCCGTGCTGTTTACCTTTATCGGCGCTCAGTTTGTTGGGCTGGGATTATTGGGCGAGTACATCGGACGTATCTATAACGATGTGCGCGCACGCCCTCGCTATTTTGTGCAAAAAATTGTCTCCGCAGACGCGTTGAAGACCCATGAATCTGTTGAACAACAGGAAGAAGAGTAATGAAAGCCATTGTATTTGCTTACCATGATATCGGCTGTGCAGGACTGAAAGCGCTGAAAGATGCGGGTTATGAAATCTCCGCCGTATTTACCCACACTGACGAACCGGGTGAGAACCATTTCTATGGTTCAGTTGCGCGTGTTGCTGCCGAAATGGAGCTGCCTGTTTATGCACCAGATAATGTTAATCATCCACTGTGGATCGATCGCATTAAGGCGTTGAAGCCCGACGTTATTTTCTCATTCTACTACCGCAATATGCTGTGCCAGGACATTCTGGATATCGCGCCGCGCGGTAGCTGGAATCTGCATGGTTCACTGTTGCCTAAATATCGTGGTCGCGCACCGGTTAACTGGGCGCTGGTACACGGTGAAGCACAAACGGGTGTTACGCTGCATCAAATGACGCGTAAAGCGGATGCTGGTGATATCGCAGGGCAATTGGCGGTGGATATTGCTGCTGACGATACGGCGCTAACGCTGCACAGCAAAATTCGCGATGCTGCTGTAGCTTTGTTAGGCCAGCAGTTACCGTTAATCAAAACTGGCAATGTGAAAACTACGGCACAAGACGAGTCTCAGGCGACCTATTTTGGCCGTCGTACCGCGGCTGATGGCCTGATTGATTGGAACAAGCCCGCAGCAGTGATTCACAATTTAGTGCGTGCGGTAACCGAACCTTACCCAGGTGCATTTAGCTACCTAGGTGATAGAAAAATTACCGTATGGCGTAGCCGTGTGGTTGAAGATAAATCAGGCAGCAAGCCGGGTACGGTGCTGTCAGCCAAACCGCTGGTTATTGCCTGCGGTGAAAACGCGCTGGAAATCGTCACCGGTCAGAGCGATGCCGGTTTATATGCGCAGGGCTCTCAGCTGGCTAACGAGATGGGCATTGTGGCGAAAGTTCGCCTGTGGGATAAGCCGAACAGCCTGATCAAACGCCGCACGCGTGTACTGATTCTGGGCGTAAACGGCTTTATCGGTAACCATCTGACAGAACGTTTGTTGCAAGATGATAATTTTGATATCTACGGTTTGGATATCGGCTCTGATGCTATTGAGCGCTTTATCGGCAACCCGCGTTTCCACTTCGTTGAGGGCGATATCAGCATCCACAATGAGTGGATCGAATATCACATCAAAAAATGTGACGTGATCCTGCCGTTGGTTGCGATCGCTACGCCGATTGAATATACCCGCAATCCATTGAAAGTGTTCGAGTTAGACTTCGAACAAAACCTGAAGATTGTGCGTGACTGCGTGAAATATCAAAAACGTATCGTGTTCCCATCCACTTCAGAAGTGTATGGCATGTGTAACGATAAAGACTTTGATGAAGATACCTCTAACCTGATTGTTGGCCCGATCAACAAACAGCGCTGGATTTACTCGGTGTCTAAGCAGCTGTTAGACCGCGTTATTTGGGCTTACGGCGCTAAGAATGAGCTTAACTTTACGCTGTTCCGTCCGTTTAACTGGATGGGGCCACGTTTGGATAACCTGAATGCCGCGCGTATCGGTAGCTCCCGTGCGATCACCCAGTTGATCCTGAATCTGGTTGAAGGTTCTCCGATTAAGCTGGTGGACGGCGGCGCGCAGAAGCGTTGCTTTACTGATATCAGTGACGGTATCGAAGCGCTGTTCCGAATTATTGAAAACAAAGACGACAACTGCAACGGGCAGATTATCAACATCGGTAATCCAGATAACGAAGCCAGCATTCGTGAACTGGGTGAAATGCTGTTGGATTGCTTTGAACGTCATCCGCTGCGTTCTCACTTCCCGCCGTTTGCCGGTTTCAAAGAAATTGAAAGCAGCAGCTACTACGGTAAAGGTTATCAGGACGTTGAGCATCGTAAACCAAGCATCACCAACGCTAAGCGTCTGTTGCATTGGGCTCCAACGGTTGAAATGAAACAGACCGTTGAAGAAACGCTGGATTACTTCCTGCGTACCGTTGATCTCAGCGGTGAGGCACAATGAAACGGGTTGGCCTGAGAATTGACGTTGATACGTTTCGCGGTACCCGTGATGGGGTGCCGCAGTTATTAACCATGCTACAAAAGCATGATGTCTTAGGGAGCTTTTTCTTTAGCGTGGGGCCGGACAACATGGGACGCCATTTATGGCGTCTGCTGAAACCGCGCTTTTTGTGGAAGATGCTTCGTTCTCAGGCCGCTTCGCTGTATGGATGGGATATTTTACTGGCCGGCACCTGCTGGCCAGGCAAATTAATTGGTAAACCTCACGAGCTTATCATTCGTCATACCGCAACGTCGGGGCATGAAGTGGGACTGCATTCATGGGATCATCACGGCTGGCAAAAGAACGTGGGTCGCTGGTCTGATGCTCGGCTCAAGCGTGAGTTTGAAAGCGGTTTAGCGGAAATGCAGCGCATTTTAGGCTATGCGGTGGATTGCTCTGCGGTGGCGGGCTGGCGTGCCGATCAGCGCGTTGTGGATATGAAGCAATCTTACGGCATGCGCTACAACAGCGATTGTCGAGGAACGCAGCCGTTTATTCCTCAACTGAGTAACGGCCAATACGGCACGGTGCAAATCCCCGTTACGCTACCAACCTATGATGAAGCGGTAGGGACGTTAACTACCGACGCTCAGTTTAATGATTTCATCATTGATGCGATCAAAAACGACAAAGGTACTCCGGTCTATACCATTCATGCTGAAGTTGAAGGGATCGTAAAAGCCGACATGTTTGAGCAATTACTGATCCGATTAAAAGCCGAAAACATCGAATTTTGCCCGTTGTCTGCGCTGTTGCCAAACGATAGGGCACAGCTCCCAACGGGACGTATCGTTCGTTCATCATTTGAAGGGCGGGAGGGCTGGCTCGGTTGTCAGGCTCCTGCTGTAGAAAACCCAGCGGAGACGTCTTTGTGAGAGTGATTAAAACACTGTCCGGCTTATTGTTCGCCTTGCTGTACCTGTTACCTCTGAATTGGCGTCCACTTTGGCAGCCAGATGAAACCCGTTATGCAGAAATAAGCCGCGAGATGCTTGCTCGCGGCGATTGGACCGTGCCCCATTTACTGGGGCTTCGCTATTTTGAAAAGCCAGTCGCTGGGTATTGGATTAACAACATTAGCCAATGGTTATTTGGTGACAACAACTTTGCTGTGCGTTTCGGTTCAGTATTCTGTACCGCGCTAAGCACGCTGTTAGTCTATTGGCTGGCCATGCTGATTTGGAAAAACAGCCGCACGGCGATTTTGGCGGCGGTCATCTACTTCAGCATGTTCTTGGTATACGCGGTTGGCACCTATAGCGTGCTAGACCCGATGATCACGCTGTGGATGTCGGCGGCGATGGTGAGTTTCTATCTCACCTTGAAGGCAACGACGCCGAAAGCCAAAGTCGGTGCCTACGTGCTGCTCGGTATTGCCTGTGGCATGGGCTTTATGACCAAAGGGTTCTTAGCCTTAGCGTTGCCTGTTATCAGCGTTCTGCCGATTGTGATTCAACAAAAACGTGTAAAAGAGCTGTTTTTGTTTGGACCCATTGCGGTGGTGGTGGCTGCGATCCTGAGTGCTCCGTGGGCGTGGAGTATTTATCTGCGCGAACCTGATTTCTGGAATTACTTCTTCTGGGTTGAGCATATCCAGCGTTTCGCCGAGTCTGATGCCCAGCACAAAGCGCCGTTCTGGTACTATTTACCGGTGCTAGTGGCCGGTGTTATGCCGTGGTTAGCGCTACTGCCGGGGGCTATTCGTCACGGCTGGCGTGGTTTCCATCCAGACAGATTTTTCCTGCTCAGTTGGTTGGTGATGCCATTCCTGTTCTTTAGCATCGCGAAAGGCAAACTGCCGACGTACATTTTGCCTTGTATGGCGCCGCTGGCGTTGCTGATGGCGCATTATGCTTCCGAATTGGTGGCGAAAGGACAATGGCGCACGTTTAAAGTCAACGCGGTGATTAACATTCTATTTGGCGTGGTGGGGGCAACAGCCGTATCGGTGATGGCGCTAGGCCACTTCGAATCGCCACTGTATGGAACCGGCGAGCAGGGTGAGTTAAGCACGATCTTAATCGGTGTAGTGTGCTTTGCCGGCTGGTCGCTCTTCGGCGTGATCGCGCTGGTTCGTGGTGGTAAAAACTGGCTATGGTCGGCGGTGTGTCCGCTGGTGTTAGGATTGCTTATCGCGCAGGCGATTCCGCAGAAGATCGAAAACAGCAAAAACCCTCAGGCTTTTATTGAGGATGTGATGCCGCAGCTCGCAAACAGCCGCTATGTATTAAGCGATGAGGTGGGTATTGCCGCCGGTCTGGCGTGGGAACTCAAACGCAGTGATATTCTGATGTTTGATTATTCGGGTGAGTTGAGATACGGCTTAGGCTATCCTGATGCTAAAGGCCATCGCATCAATAAAGATGAATTTGCTGGATGGTTAGCCAACGCCCGCAAAGAGGGCAACGTGAGCTTGATGATCCATCTCTCCAGAGATGAAACTCTTGACCACGAAGGCTTACCTAAGGCTGATAGCGTTGAACAACGAGGTCGTTACGTCGTGCTGTTCTACAAGAAAAGCGAATAATGAGTTACTTGCTCCTTCTGCTCGCCAGCGTTTTTACCTGCGGCGGGCAACTTTGCCAAAAACAAGCGGTGGTGTGCTGGCAACAGCGCCCACCGTCTTCACGCTTAGCCACAACGTTACGCTGGTTACTCGCCGCCTGTTGTTCGCTTGGCATTGCAATGCTGCTCTGGCTGCTGGTTTTGCAGCGACTACCGCTGGGCATTGCCTATCCGATGCTGAGTATTAACTTTGTTCTCATCACGCTGTGCGCGCACTATTGGTTTGGTGAGAAAGCGGGTGTGCGGCATTGGTGTGGGGTGGCGTTAATTATGCTGGGTATTTATCTAATGAGTCGTGGACTGTGATGAAAAAAGGCTATGTTTGGGCCGCGTGCAGCATTGTTTTAGTGAGTGTGGCACAGGTGCTGATGAAGTCTGGTATGGCAGATATTCCGATTATTTCGTCACTAGAGATTGAGCCGCTGACGTTGCTGATAGCCTATGCGGCACCGTTATTGGTGGTCAGTCTCGGGATCTTGGGCTACGTGCTGTCGATGGTGTGCTGGTTTTGTGCTCTGCGCTATTTACCGCTCAGCCGAGCGTATCCGCTGCTGAGTTTAAGCTATGCATTGGTTTATGTGGCGGCGATTGCGTTACCATGGCTGAATGAAACGGTGAGCTGGACTAAAACGGCTGGCGTGATCGCCATATTAGCGGGCGTTTGGTTAATTACGAGCGGAAAACAGGATACTCCCCACCCACAAGAGCAGGGAGTTGAGGCGAAAGGGGATTAGCGTAAACCACGCGTGTGGTTGTTTTTAGACCAGCTAAAAGTTTCATCGCTAGGAACCACTTTTTGCTTTTTCTTCTCAGCGCGTACTTTCTTGGCTTCTTTATCCATCTCTAACGCAATTTCTTTCAGCATCTCATCTTTGATTTTGCCTTTTTCGGCATTGGTTAGCGGGCGATCTAAACTTTTTCTGGCCTGAGCCTGTCTTACTTGTACTCGCTGTAGCTGGCTTTCATTCAGGTCTTTTAAAGTCAGTTTTTTCATCGTGCGCACCTTGAGTCAGATTTCATTAGCGTCAGTATTACACAGACATGCCCATTTACAGTTAATAAATGCGGATATTCTAAAATTCCCGCTGACGTAGCAAAAAAATCACGCTAAATTTGCATAATTCTGAGTTAGCACGTAAATATGTAGATAATTCGTACAATTTACCAATGAGAAAGAACCTAGGTTATGGCTAGGTAAATAAGATAAGCAAAAGGGAAATTATGCGTCTTGGTTTTTTAGTGGTAGTGGCAAGTTTGGTGTTGGCAGGCTGTAGCCATAATGCGCCGCCGCCAAGCGGAAAATTATCTGATTCAATCGCCGTGGTGGCGCAGTTGAACGATCAGCTACGCCAATGGCACGGTGCGCCTTACCGTTACGGTGGCTTAGAACGTAACGGCGTTGACTGCTCAGGCTTTGTCTATCGCACTTTCCGCGACCGTTTCGAAATGCAATTGCCTCGTACCACCAAGCAGCAAACGTCGCTGGGGACGAAGGTCGACCGTGACGAACTGATGCCGGGCGATTTGGTCTTTTTCAAAACCGGCGGCGGTGAAAACGGTTTGCACGTGGGTATTTACGATACCGATGAAACCTTTATTCATGCCTCAACCAGTAAGGGCGTGACCCGTTCTTCATTAGATAATGTCTATTGGCGTAAAGTCTATTGGCAGGCACGACGGTTATAGTTATTAGCCATCTAGTTTTTTAGTTATAATCCTAATTATTCAAAACGCCCTTAACGTGGGCGTTTTTTTATACGGATATAACGCCAAGATAGCCCATTCTTGCCGCAGTCAGCGCGGCGAAATGTTATTATATTCCCTATGCAAAGAATAACCGGAATTGACGAATGACCACCTTACGCTTATTGATTTCAGACTCTTATGATCCTTGGTTTAATTTGGCCGTGGAGGAGTGCATATTTCGTCAAATGGCACCCACGCAGCGAGTGTTATTTTTGTGGCGTAATAACGATACCGTGGTGATTGGGCGAGCGCAAAATCCGTGGAAAGAGTGTAATACTCGACGCATGAGCGAGGATGGCGTGAAATTAGCCCGTCGAAGCAGCGGCGGCGGCGCGGTATTCCACGATTTAGGTAATACCTGCTTTACCTTTATGGCCGGTAAGCCTGAATACGATAAAACAATTTCCACCGGCATTATTCTTAATGCTTTGCGCAGTCTGGGTCTTGTTGCCGATGCCTCTGGTCGTAATGATTTAGTGGTCACCACCGCCGATGGCGAGCGCAAAGTTTCCGGTTCAGCGTATCGTGAAACCATGGATCGCGGCTTTCATCATGGCACGCTGCTGCTGAATGCCGATTTAAGCCGTTTGGCTAATTACCTGCATCCCGATCCGAAAAAACTACAGGCGAAAGGGATTACGTCGGTGCGTTCCCGTGTGGCAAATCTGGTGGAACTGATGCCTGATATTACCCATGAGAAAATCTGCACGGCGATCACCGAGGCATTCTTCGAACACTATGGCGAGCGCGTTGAGGCTGAACATATTTCCCCGCGCTATGAGCCTGACATGCCGAATTTCAGCGAGCAGTTCCTAAAGCAAAGCAGTTGGGCATGGAACTTTGGTCAAGCGCCATCGTTCACGCATCAACTGGATGAACGCTTTGTGTGGGGCGGCGTTGAGCTGCACTTTGATATTGAACGCGGGCTTATTACGCGCGCTCAGATGTTTACCGACAGTTTAAACCCTGCACCGCTTGAAATGCTTGCCGAGCGTTTGCATCAGGTGGCTTATCGTAGCGATGAAATTGGCGCAATAGTGGAACAACTCGTGCAGGAATTCCCTGAACAACAAGCAGAACTGCGTGAATTGAAGCAGTGGCTATCGCAGCAAGTGAAATAAACCCGCCATACCCGCACAGAGTACCGGTGTTTATATTGAGCCATGCCCTCTACACTGTCATCAAATGCGGTGAAAACAAGAGGGCATATGACTCAGTTTATTAATAGTTATCACGATGAGCTTGCGGGTTTTTATACCGAGCTAAAGCCAACGCCGCTTAAAAATGCGCGTTTACTGTATTACAGCCAGCCCTTAGCCGATGATTTAGGCCTGAGCCCTGACTTTTTTACCGGTGAATCGGCCGCCGTTTTGCGCGGCGAAGCGCTATTACCGGGAATGAATCCTCTCGCTCAGGTTTACAGTGGGCACCAATTTGGGGTTTGGGCGGGGCAGTTGGGCGATGGTCGCGGTATTTTGCTCGGCGAACAACAGCTACCCGACGGGCGCAAATATGACTGGCATCTCAAAGGTGCTGGTCTAACGTCTTATTCAAGAATGGGGGATGGCCGCGCGGTATTGCGATCGGTGATCCGCGAATTTCTGGCCTCCGAAGCACTGCACCATCTCGGCATTCCGACGACCAGAGCCCTAAGCATTGTCACCAGTCAGCAGCCTGTTTTCCGTGAACAGCCAGAGCGCGGTGCCATGTTGATGCGCGTCGCTGAAAGCCACCTGCGCTTTGGCCATTTCGAGCACTTCTATTACCGCGAGCAACCTGATGAAGTCCGAAAGCTGGCGGATTATGCGATTCGCCATCATTGGCCACATCTGGTGGATGAAAAAGATCGTTACGTACTTTGGCTGCGCGATATCGCTGAGCGAACCGCGCGCCTGATCGCACTGTGGCAAGCGCAAGGGTTTGCGCACGGGGTGATGAATACCGACAACATGTCGATTCTGGGGCTGACCATCGATTTTGGCCCCTATGCCTTCCTCGACGATTACCAACCCGGTTTTATCTGTAACCACTCTGACTATCAAGGACGCTATGCGTTTGATAACCAGCCTGCGGTGGCTTATTGGAATCTGCATCGTCTGGGGCAGGCGCTTTCTGGCCTGATGACTGCCGACCAAATTCGTGGTGCGCTTGATGCCTATGAGCCCGCGCTGATGGTGGCTTTTGGCGAGCAAATGCGTAAGAAACTCGGGTTCTTTAGCCGAGATAATCAAGATAACGATCTGTTGACGGAGCTACTTAGCCTGATGGCCAAAGAAGGGCGGGACTATACGCGTACTTTTCGTCAGTTAAGTTACGTAGAAGTGGCTGAAAACCACATGACCCTGCGCGATGATTTTCTCGATCGTGACGCCTTTGATGCATGGCACCGCAAGTGGCGCTTACGTTTGCAACAGGACAACGTGGACGACGCAACGCGCCAAACGCAGATGAAATCGGTAAACCCTAAACGGATCCTACGCAACTATTTGGCACAAAACGCGATTGAAGCGGCGGAAAAGGATGACATCAGCGTGCTCACCCGTCTGCATCAAGGGCTATTAAATCCATATGAAGACGATGCCGCTTTCGATGATTTAAGTGCGTTGCCGCCGGACTGGGGTAAGACGTTGGAGATATCGTGTTCGAGTTAGGCGGGAGATGTTAGTGCAGCAGACCCCGCCCTAACCCTCCCCTTGTCAGGGGAGGGAACTGTTCAGCGATGCTGATAAGAACCTAGATCTGCTCTACTAAACAGGTTGGAGAGGTTTGTGAGAGTCTCGAGCTGCTCCTCCCCCTGTGAAGGGGGAGGTTGGGAGGGGGACAAACTCCCTACCGCCGTAAAAATACCTGCGGTTCCCCGCACTCGGGATGCGGCATAACGCCCAAATCAGCATGATACCAACGGGTTAGCGTTTCACCGTTTAACACCTCTTGTGGTGTGCCTTGTGCCACCAACTGGCCTTGATGCAGCAGCAGGATTCTATCGGCATACAGCGCGGCCAAATTTAAATCGTGCAGAATACAACAAACGCCAAGTGGTTCGCTGCGGGTCAGCGACTTCAGCAGTCTCAGCGTTTGCTGTTGATGATAGAGATCGAGCGCCGAGGTGGGTTCATCTAAGAACAGCCAGCGCGGTTGCGGCTCGGGCTGCCAAAGCTCGGCTAATACGCGAGCCAGTTGAACGCGCTGCTGTTCGCCGCCGGAGAGTGCGCGGTAATCGCGATCGGCTAATACATCACAGCCTGTTTGCGCCATCACATGTTCAACCGCACGCTGATTATGCTCGCCTTCGCGTCCTTGGTTTGGATAGGGGGAACGGCCCATCGCCACCACTTCTCGCACGCTGAAAGCAAAAGCGAGGTCGCTATGCTGACGCATAACGGCGCGGGTGCGCGCTAACTGGCGCGGGCTCCATTCTACCAACGGCTGACCCTGTAATTCACAGTGGCCTTCGCTCGGTGGCAAAAAACCGGTCAGCAAGCGCATCAGCGTCGATTTGCCTGCGCCGTTAGGGCCGATAATCGCCACCATTTCGCCGCTCTGTAAAGAGAGCGAAATCTGCTTGATCAGCCGACGCTGACCCAGATGGTAACTGATGTTGTGCGCCTGTAGCGCTGCGGGGGTAAGACGGATTTCAGATTGCTTATCCAACGTTAAACTCCTTTTGACGTAGAATCAGCCATAAAAAGTAAGGACCGCCGATCAAGCTGGTCAGCATGCCAACGGGCATTTCTGCGGGTGACACCAGCGTACGAGCCAGCGTATCTGCGGTTAATAATAAACAGGCTCCGCCCAACGCCGAGCAGGGAAGCAACCAGCGATGATCGGCACCTAAACGCATACGTACCAAGTGGGGGATCACCAAGCCGATAAAACCAATCACGCCGCTGACCGCCACGGCTGCGCCCACTAAGACCGCGCTCAGTAGCAGAAGCTGGCGCTTAGTTTTAGGTACGTTAATCCCTAGATAATGAGCTTCTTCATCGCCAAGCTGTAAAAGATTCAGGCGGCGAGCCATCAGCAAGGCGGCAATGCTGGCTGGGAGGATCAACGAGGAGGCCGCGAGCAGCGTTCCCCATTGCGCTTGCCCTAAACTGCCCATGCTCCAGAGAGAGAACTGACGCAGTTGCTGGTCATTGCTGATGTAGCTAAGAACGCCCACCAAGGCAAAGCAGAGCGCATTGATGGCGATACCGGCTAGCAATAAGCGAGACAGCGAACCGTGTCCGCCACGGCTGAGACCGTAAATGAGTAGGGAGATAAACAGGCTGCCGCCAAAGGCCGCCAGCATATGGCTATAAAGTGCCAATGTAGGCGCCAGCGTCATTGGCATCACAATCACTAGGGCAACGCACAATGATGCACCGCTGCTGATACCTAATAAGGTTGGATCGGCCAGCGGGTTGCGAAACAGGCCTTGCATGATGGCACCGGACACCGCCAGCGCAATGCCGACTACCGTGGCGAGTAAAACGCGCGGCAGACGAATATTCAGCCAAACCTGCCACATCGCATCATCTAGCGGTGTTTCCCACAGAGTATGAAATGAAAGGCGTAGGGCACCTAAATTGGCGGAGCCTAAACCCAGCGCCAGCAACAGGACGATGAGTACGCTGAATGCAATGCGTGGCGATACTTTTGTCATCTCTGTGCTCGCTCCGCCGCTTCACGCAGCGCCGCTAATGCCGCTGGTGTCTCTAGGCTAAATCCTAGCAGCGCCATATCGTCAACCACCAGAATTTGTTTGTTTTTAGCCGCAGGGGTCAATGCCATACCCGGCAGCGCCCAAACTTTATCCACGGTGCCCAAGGTTTTGAAACCATCGCTGGTGATCAGAACAAGGTCCGGCGCACTGGCCACGACGCCTTCTTGCGACAGTGGACGATAGCGAGAGAAACCTTGCATCGCGTTTTGCGCGCCGCTGGCTTTGATGATCGCATCAGCGGCGGTGTCTTGACCTGCGGCCATTGGTGTCATTCCGCCGTGGCTAAGGATAAACAGTACCTTAGTTTTGAGTGGGGTACGCGGAACGGCTGCCAGCTGTTGCTCATACTTTTGCGTGACCGCCGCGCCTTGCTTCTCTAGATTAAGCGCGCTGGCGACCTGCTGAATTTTGTGCGGTACGTTGTCGAGCGAGGCTTCGCCGCTGACGGGAACGACTTTCACACCCACATCCGCGATTTGGCGCAGCACCAAAGAGGGTTCAGCCAGTTCGCTGGCTAACACCATGGTTGGTTTTAGGGAAAGAATGCCTTCAGCGTTGAGCTGGCGCATATAGCCTACGTCAGGCAGATTTTTGGCAGCGGGAAGGGTACTTGTTGTATCTCTGGCAACCAGACGATCGCCTGCGCCAAGCGCATAAACAATTTCAGTGACGTCACCGCCGACGCTAACGATGCGGTCGGCTGCGACGGCGTTCAGAGAGAATACAACCATCAGCGGTGCAGAAAGCACCGCCGCAAAGCGGCGGGCGGAAGGTCTGGCCCACATCACG
>OATY01000015.1_pt1 | contig 141069 bp, 144 predicted proteins | sample 1476101 | NCBI WGS metagenome assembly OATY01 (sample SAMEA2579994, study PRJEB22360) | human gut metagenome
GGGCTCGAAGCGCCGTCACAGCGTTCCAGCCCCAGCTGGCCGGAGATTGCGGAGTTTGGCACGGCAAGGAAATTTTAGCCAAGCATCTCCCTGCGATTATTCGGAGTTTAATGAATCACGAGTCCTACGTTGGAATTATGGTGCACCCTCTTTTTCACAAAATTGGTCAATCGAACTTGTCTTCCTGACCTTTTATGACCTACGCTGTCGGCGCAAGTAACGGCGGGCTAACCAGACAATCAGCACAGCTAGCAGTAGCACACCGCCGATAATTGCAGCGCTTTTCCAAAAGCGCCATTGGTCAGCGGCTTTTGCTGCTTGTCCCAACGATTCCGTATAGGGCACGCGTTTACCAGTGACCAACAAGCGATGCGAGTTGATCATGTATGGCGTGCACGTCATGAGCGTTGCTAAATCCTGACCTGATTCAATCTGCAAGCTTTCAGTCTGATCTGGTTTCACAGTTTGAATGCGAAAGACCTTGTATGCTAGTTTCTTGCCGTTAACTTCAATCAGAAACTGCTGACCTTTCTTGAGCTTCTTCAATCCCGTAAAGTAGCGCTTGGTTGGCAAGCCGCCATGGGCCGAGATCACTGTGTGCGTATTTTTACCGCCGCGCGGATAACTAGTGCCCGGTAAAACTACGGCGCCTTGATCAAGCAAGGTGTTGTTGGTGGTATCAAATAGTGGCAAGTCGACTTCTATTTTCGGAATCGCAATTCGCCCAATTAAATGCTTTTTAACATAAGCCTGCTTGACTTTTTGCTCACTGTTAAAGGGGTCTTGGCCGGGTCGCAGGCCGGTTTCGGCGAGCGCGCGATTCTCAGAAGCGCGTTGTGCATCTTGGGCTGCGGCATTTTTGGCTGCTTCGCGATCGGCTTCAGCACGACGACTGGTCATGATGACTTCATTGATCGCCGTCGCCGCAAAAGGGTAGCAGAAGCAGGAAGCCCCCGCGGTGAAGAGGATGATCACGAGCCAGCGCAACAGCCGGTTCGACCCTTTCGCCTGCTTAGCCATAGGCGATCAGGCTTTCTTGCCAGTTTGCTTCTTCACATAGTAACCACCGCTCATCAAGACGATGCCGATCAGCAGAAATGCGAGCAGTCCCATCCCGCCGGTCATCGGCAGCAATGTGCGTACGGGGGTGTTTGTGATGCGAACGATTTTCTCGCCCCACGTACCTGCAACAATCTCAAAGTCCGTGGTTGGATCCGTGATTTCATAGCCATCAGGGGCATCTGTTTCAATCAAGGTATAAGGCCCTGGCAGCATCCCTTGAATCGACAGGTTAAATGGTTTCCCTGCGCTAGTGGTCAGTTCGGTTGCATCAGCTTTCGTTGTCGTCCAAGTGATCTTGCTTGGGGCATATGCGCCTGTCATACCGGTGACACCTTCAAGCACAGCATATTCTGTTGTATTGCCATTTTGTCGCTGAATGATGAACTTTGCACCAGCCAACGACTTGTCATCGGAACCAGTTTCATATTTGAAAAACTTCATCCCGCCAGTCTGAATTTCCGGGCCGTTAACGGTGATTTTGGTATCAGGATCAAAAGAAACAACTGCTGTGTTCCCGATTTTTTGATCAGGTACCATCTTCTCGTTCACGATCCCCGTATAGCCAACGGTCACCCGTTTACCGGCATACTTCGTCAACAAATTACGAACGGCATTGGCGTCTGATCCGCCTAAGAAATCTAATTTGAAGCCGAATGGATAGTTGCCATGCGCGGTTTGCCATGCCGCGTCATTTGAGGTCATCAGCGCGATTTTGCCTGTTAAGTCGTTCAAAATATTCTGACCGTCCACAGTCACTGCGGTTAGTTCTTTAAACGTCAAGCCGGCTTTGGTCATGTAATCCAGCACTTCAAATTGATTGTACTTGAACACGCCGGATTGATTATCCGCCATTGCGCCAATGTCATGGGGAATCTGAAATTGGATATTGTAAGTCAACACATCACCGACAGCAACGTCATGTAAGTCTTTAGCGGCAACTGCTCCGCCATTGATAGCATCTAAATGTTTGGTAACCACACTATCCTTAGGGTAAAGATGGATATTGGTTAAGTCATTGCCATTCTTGTCACGCACCGGCAGACTCACGATCATATCAGCTGCTTTTTGATAGGGCTGAGGCGTCCATGTTTCACTAAAAGCATAAACGCTGTGCCGACCACCGGTTTTAGCTGGCAGTTGATTAAAAACTGCCAACCCATCTTGACCCGTCGTGATTTCTGGCGCATTTGGATCTTGAAGATTTGCATAGTTGCCCAGATTCTGCGACATCATCGCCGCCGCAGTCTCTTTATCGTGTGTCTCTAATAGCTGATAAAAAGCATCTGTAACATTAAACACTTTGAATTTTGCACCGACAACTGGGGTTCTGCCAGTGAGACCTAAATCATGGCCAGTGTTTTGAATCTGTTCATCTGCAGTTTGTTCAATTTTGTGAAGGGTAAATGCAACCTGGCTTTCGGCAGCTTGAACGGTTCTGCCAGCGCCCAATAGCGGTAGTAACACGCTCATGAGCATCAAAGCGGCTAATAGGCCGTGTCCGATCTTTTTTATCGTGGCATTCATGGGTGGTTCCTCGCTTTCTTATGCTTGATCAGGAAGTAAGTTGCCAATGTCAGGAGTCCTACACCGATGAGAACGAGACTTAGGTTTTGCAAGTCAGACATTGCCGGCAAATATCCAGTTGCGCCTGCGCCAGTCGGTTTGTCTGACTGATCAGACTGGCCTGTCGGCGGTGTCGGGTCGGATTCGCTTGAAGTGCTGCTGCGATCTGTATAGTTATAAACTCGGGGATTACCGATACTGATCATTTCCGGTGTCACGATCCCGCCGATGTTTTCTTTCATCGGCTGGCCGTCAATCAGTACATAACGATAATTGTCATCATCATCTAACCAAGAGTCGGGAATTTCGATTTTAATCGCCCGACTTTTTTCGTCCAATTCATAACCTGGTACTGACTGTAATTCTTCAAAATAATACGTGCCCGCCGACAAGAATCGTTCACCTGTGTTCACTAAACCGTCTTTGTCCGAAACAAATTTATTCACACGATCATCATGAAGAGCATCGGTTGATGCAACCCATTTGTTCTTCAAGTCAGTAGCTGGTGACAAGTCGAGATATAGTTTCTGACCGTCCACGATTCGGTAGATCGCGAAAATGGCCCCGGCTAATCGCCGACTCGTCCCGTCAGGATGAACGCCGAATTTAAAGAAGTATGGGTCCCGGACATAACCGACGTTCTTGGGATAAAGATGCACGGTCGACATTGGGTCGCCTGAAGTCGGATCTTTTACCGGAAAAACAATCAGCATCGGTGAGCTTTTTCTTTCCATGTCAACGTTCAGATCGGTGGAGAAATCCAACGCGGTTTCAATCAGCAGATACGCTTTCTCAAAGCTGCCTTGACCAGTGTCAACTGTGACGCGTCCAATCCCGTCTTCACCAAGATTTTTATCGGTGGTGGTGTTAATCAAGCCAAGTCCTTTATTCCCTTGACCTGCAAGTTGCAAGTTTGCCCGCGCAAACTTAAGTGCCTGCTTGCGGGTCATATTTTGATACTTTTCGATCAGTGCCTGAACGTCATCCGGTGTCATATCTGACTTCAACAAGGAACTAGCATCGTAAACTTCAAAATTAGCACCATTCAGACCACTAGTTTTACTCAACAGTTTATATCCAGCCTTGTCGGGGTTTTCCGGATCAATTATCTGACCGTCATTGTCGTACCAAACGTCTTCAGGTTGCCGCACATCCCGGTAAATGCGTTTATGCAAGACAATTTCGGCAGTGTTTTCAGCCGCGCTGACTGGCTGAAGACCAAGCAGCGTGCCAACTAATAGGAGGAGTGGGATAACCCACCATAGCAATCGTAGTCGCATCTTAACGCGCCTCCTTTCGCTTGAGCACAATGGCTAGCAGTAATCCGCTAGCGCCGGCCACTAATGCCATTAGCAGAAATAGCACAATGCCATTGCCGCCTGTTTTCGGTAACAAACTTTCAAGGCTGTGATTGACGACTGTAAAGCTAATGCGATTAACCTTGTCGGTGGCGTCCGGCTTGAATTTAAACTCATAATCATCAGTCGTAAGATCACTGCCGCTGTATTTTAAATCAACTATGGTGCCGGTTTGATTGATCTTAAATGTGAATACCCCCGCCAATTTATCGAAACCCTCAGGTGCTTTGGTTTCAACCAACCGGTAGTTGCCAGGAGTTAGCTGATGATCAAAAAGCAACCGCCCTTCATCATTTGTGTTGTCCGAAGCAACCGGCTCAGTCTGACCATCGCGATACAGTGCAAACGTAGCCTTGGCTAATGGTTTGTTACTTTTATTGACCTTGAGTAACTCAAGTTCAGTTGGTTTCAACTGATTAACCACCGTGTTGTTGTCCCAAATCTCCCCTTGCCGTCCAATCGTCACGTCACCATTTTCAGCGACAATTAAGTCAAACTCTGGTTGGAGCAAGTGTCCTGGTGACATCACTTCGGCAACGGTGTACTTTCCGGGGCGTAAACCGGTGAAGGTCGCCTGTCCTTGGGCATTGGTGACCGCTTCCTGCAATGGCTGGCCAGCTTGTTTCAACGTAAACTTAGTTCCTTCAAGTAAAGCGCCATGCTGATTCTTTTTAGTGATGCTGGCGGGAAAACGATTCAGCGGGTCTAAATGCACATCCACCTCGTTAGTTTCCTTGCTATAGCGCTCTTTCGTATCGAAGAATTTCACCACCGCGCTGTTGGTCATTGTCACGCGTTGATCGATGGTGTCAGGATCGAGGGTTGGCCGAACCTTGAGTCGCAGTGAGAAATAGCCGCTGTGGAAGTAGATTTTCTGCACATCTGCTCGGCCAATCGTCAGCGTGATACGTTGGCGGCCCTTTTCCTCAGTCACCTCAAACGATGAAACGCCAGGCGTCAGTGTCATGGCCCGATCTTTGTTGGGTGCATCAGGATCAGTCGCGTTAAAAAGTTGAAAGGCTTGTTCATAAGTCGGTGGCCCATTGTTCTGATCCGGAATCAATTCAATATTTTCCGGCAATAAATCCGTCACCGTGATGGTCGTCGGCTTTACCACATAATCGCCCATGCTGTACACTTCTTGGTTGATGTAGTAGTAAAAAGGGTCGCCTTGGTAATGCTCATTGACCACCTGATTGTGGAGATCGTTTGACGTCCAAATTGGCTTGTTTTTATCCGCCTTGGCGCCACCGCCAGCAATCGCTTGTGCGCTGACACTCTTGTTGTTGGTGACATTCGGGTCAATTAACTCAATCTGTCCGCTGCCATTGGCGACCCATGTACTTCCACCGCTCGAAAAGGTTCCTCGCTTAAACGTGTGACTCGTACCATTCAGCGTATAAGCCACAGCCCCGCGGCCAAATGTTGGCGCGCCGAGGCGGTCCTCCCACTCACTTAGATTGTCATGATCAATCGGATCAACCCAGTTCCCCCATGTTTTCGAGGTATAGCCTTTCTGACCAGTGCCCCGTTCGCCAAGATTCTCTTGATCAAAAACGTCCTTGTTCGCGGTAATCCAGTTACCTTCTTGAAACTGCCAGTCAGTGACATAATCAGCATTGTAAGTCGCGTTGATATCTGACTGCTCAGTCCAAACGAACTCGCCTGGGTTCAATGATGTAAAGGTTAAAGTCGAATTCTGATTCAGATCACTTTGCGGAATAAAATTCAGCCGCTTGCCGGTTTCTTTTTCATAAAAGACCACCCGCCAGTCATAGTGGAGGACGTTAGCGAAGGACATCCCAGAAAAGAAATTGTTCGAGAAGTCGATGCCGACATCTGTTGGCGTTGGTGCCCATTCAACGCGGCGCACATGGATATTGGTCATTTCCACATAGGCCCCGATCTCAAAGTGTCGACCATTCAAATCGCTGGCCGAACCTACATGATTGATATCGACTTTAAGCTTGGCATCCAAAACATTAGACAAGCCATCTTCTTTGGTAATCACGTCTTTAAAAATGACCGCTGTTGCTGAAGAACTCGGCACATAATCTGTCGAGACATTTTCTTTCATGGCAGTTTGGCTACTGTATTTACTGCGGCTGCTACCGTTTGGCTTTCGGTAAATCTGAGCCGACCCAATCGGAAAGTCAGAACCATCTGCCTTCGTGACCTGAATTTTGGTTTCACCCAACGCTGCACGCGGCAGGATGAGACTGTGTGCATCCAAGCTGTCTGTGCCGGGTTCGCTCACATGATCGTTCACGATCGGACCTGGCAACTTCAGATCTAGATTCAGCGATACCACGTGATCAGTGCCATTGAACCCGTCTAGACTTAGCTTGAAGCTTTTTTGCTTTTGTTCCTCACTTGATAGCTTCTTCGTCATCTCATACTCATGTGCAGCCCAATTATTACTGTCAAACACATGATTGATTTCACCATTCGTGTGAGCAGGTTGTGACACCATATCTGTAAATGGCGTCACAACGACTTTTTGTGTCCTATTCTCACTCCACGGCTTGACGAGCTTTAGTTTCACCTTAATTTCAGCCTGCTGCATGTCGTATGTGTAAGTCACGACATGCTGGCCGACCGCCGCTGTCCATTGCCCGCCATCGTCCAAAACAACATCTTGTCGATCAAGGCGGTTGGTCAACTCCGGCATCTCCGTTTTGACGGTTTGGTTCTCAGAACTGCTCATTGCTGCACTTGTCTGTTTCTTGTCAGACTCAATTATGTCTTGGCTAATTGCCGCTTGTCCGCTCGCATCGTTCTGGTGTGAGGATGGATCGGATTTTGGCGCCGCACGGTCATGTTCAGTGATGTTTGTCTCACCGTTGTCGGCTACAGGGACAACGGCGCTGCCGACCTGGGTCAGCATCAACATCGCCAACATGACGATATGGATCAACTTCTTAGGCATCTGTGCGCCTCCTTCCATTGTTTCCGGCGTCTCTCTTCTTCCAACACCAGCTTAACAAGTTGACCCCGCGCAAAGGAATGATAATGTTCGTTATTTAACAAGATATTTTTAACAGTGCATACTTATTGACATTAAAGGCATTAATCTGTACATATAATGTAAAAAGCTCTATTTATAGGTAAATAAGGTCTTCAAACCCAAAAGTAGCCTTGAAACAGCCGGCGTATTGCCAGCAAGTTTCAAGACTACTTATAGGTTATTTATTCAACTAATTAGTTTAAGCTTTGATGATTTTCCCAACTGCAATTGGTAAAGTAACGTGGGCATCGTAGTTCATGACAGTTCCTTGAACAGTAGCCGGTAGCTTCAAGGTATCCGGCACACCATGAATATAAATGACCCTTTTATCGAGCTGCAAATCGTCACTGCCAAAAGCGGCTTTAAACGCTGTCTGCAATTCCTTCAGATCAACGAGTTTGTCATAAGCATAGTGACCTTCTGCATCAGCCACTGGGTAACTGTCATTTGGCACATGCATCTTGGCCGGTTCAGCGTCAAATGGCACCATCGTTGTACCGGAAACCGGTTCTGTTTCTGGCAGATCAACGAAACCGTCACCATTAGCATCTTGTGCCGCTGTGGCGATTTCTGCTGGCTTACCATCCGGGAATCCGTGGAAATGTTCCCAATGCTGCACATTAGCAGGTGTATCAAACATATCGATATGAATCTTCATTTGCGCACCATCAATCGTGAACGTCGCGGCACCGTGCGCTGCGCTGCCAATCTTCTCAGCGTTCAATGGCACAATTTCTGCTGTATACTTTTCAGCCATGCAAACCACTCCTTTTAGATTTAGACTCAGTTTCAGCATAGTGCTAACTGGAACGACTCACAATCTATTGCATTTCAAAAGTGAGGTTGCAAGATTATTTGGCCAATTGCAATAACCGTTGGCGCAAAGCAGGATCAGCTGCGTAAAGATAAAGCCCATGCTTCGCCCTCTTCAGCAGAATATTAATGGCATTCATGATAATCGCGGCTTTAGCGTCGGTGGTGTCGGCCAAATCCGGGCGCTTTTTGAAGGCTTCCTTGTCTTGGTACTGCGCCAGATCAACCGTAAGCCGGTCTTTTGAGGGATCATAGCCTAGACTCGGCCCTAGAATCACACCTGCGTAATTCAAGTCAAAGCCTTGAATAGTATAAATGGAACCAACTTCATGCAATGTCTCAGGACGTTGTGCCCACGGACGATCGGTGAAGTTGATCTTGTCCCAAGGTAACCGCAAAGAGCCAGCTTGGACATACCAGGTTTTACCATCGAGCACTGTGAATGGATAGTCAGCTGTCGCGATCATGCGCGAAAGGCCGGTTTCGGCATTGCGCCGCTGAATGAGGTCATACATCGGCTGACCATCAGAAAAGACTTGAAAATCAAAATGTTGCGGATGTGGCAAAGGCAACACTTTTCCACGAACAAAATGATCAATCCAGTCATTCACCGCCGCATCGCCTACCCGCATCTGTTCGGTCAGATGATAATGTGTCACTGCGTATTCGCGCGTCACTCTTTTCAATAAAGCAGGTGTCCAAAAACTCTTTAGCTTGACTAGCTGATGGAAATCGAACACGAGCACCACCACTCGAGCCAACTGAAGAATTTCAGCAAGCTGATTATGCCCACGGAATTTATTATACGGATCAGGCGTCGTCAGTAGTAAATGGCCTTCATCGATCAGCACGACATCTGCCCGCTTACCGGCTTTGCGGTACGCGTTAATAAATGGTGTTGGTTTCATAAAGTCTTTCTTTCGAAAATAAGACTTTGTACCAGCAATTTCTTTGTAAATCTTCAGCATTTCATTGTGATTTACCAACAACTTGTTGTCTGTGCCAGCCAACTCGCCGCTTGTCGCACGGGCAGCTTTTTGCAACTGCGCAAAAGCAGCATCCAACACCACACTTTTACCAGCACCGGCATCACCCGAAATGATCAATAGATGCGTTGACGTTGTGTTGTGATTGTCGTTGATAAAGGTCCAAATTCGCTGTTCCAATGCTGACTGTTCTGAGGTCAGTGTCGCATCTTGCGGCAAAATAAACGTTGACTGTGCTAAATCTGGCATACGAACACCTCCGTTAACAACAATACAGCATTCTGGCGTGCAAACACTGCTGTGACTTGATTTTGTCGGTACTTTTAAAACATTTTAAAAAAGAACATTAAATATACACAACAATTAACAGCATATTACATACTTTAACCCAGTAAACCGGTTACACTAGAGATAGTCAGTTTCTCGAAAAAGTTATTCAAGAACTAGGAGTATTGAAATGCCTTCAATTGCTGATTACCCTCAACGCCATAGCTTGGCGTCATTTCAACAAACACCGCTCACTGAACTTGATGCGGGTTTATTTGCGCAACTCGGTTATTTGAACTTCAATTACCTGATCGGCCAGCCATATGCGCGTTTTGCCGATTTAAATGACAGTACCCGCCTAAACAGGGCTACCTTGACTACTTGGGCGATTCCAACTCATCAGATCATGTTAGACGCCATGCGCCACAGTGAACGTTTTGCCCGGGTTGCTTGGGAAAACTGGCTGGAAACTTGTAGCCATCGCAACGAAGAAGACTTCGCGGCCATCACATTCACATTAGCCCCCGGGGTTTATTGTGTCAGTTTTCGGGGGACAACCAATAAACTGGTTGGTTGGAAAGAAGATTTCAATATGAGCTTCATGCCAACGATTCCAGCGCAGCGTCGGGCATTAAGCTACTTGATTAAACAAATCAGTCAGCATCCCGGCACTTATTACCTGACTGGCCATTCCAAAGGCGGCAGTATCGCCACCTATGCGTTTGACCACTTGCCACAACCATTAGCCAGTCAAGTTGCCCATGTCTATAGCTTCGATGGGCCGAGCGGTGTCCCGCTTGATCCAAGCCATCGTGACCGTGTCACCAAGCTCGTTCCACAAAGCTCCTTAATTGGCGTCAGTCTCGATCCAGCGATGAATTTTGAGGTGGTCAAAAGTCGCGTGAAGTTGTTCGGCCAACACGATGTTCTTACTTGGAACATTGCCGACACGACCTTCGCTCACTTGCCAACCACAACATGGGCATCACGCTATTTCCAAAAAACTTTTGCCCTTTGGTTAGCTGGCCTTGATGCCAAAGCCACCGCGGTTACCGTGGACGCACTTTACCGCATTTTGCGCAGCGGCAATGCCATCACCTTGGATGATCTAGCAAAAACAAAAAATCATTGGCGCCACTATCTTGGGGCTTTCCGGCGCCTCGATAAACATCATCGGCAACAACTTGGCCGCTCATTCCGCTGCCTCCTCGGTGCCATGGCTGGCTCGCTGGTTCAAACGCATTAAGAGGGTCACAAGCTCGGCAGATGCCGGGCTTTTTTAATGCACCCATGGTCGTGAAAGCTGGCCAAATCATCTGCATCCTGGCCAAAAGCTACCCCACATTTTAGCAAGCATTCAACTTATCCTGCGCACTAGTGTCAACAATCATTCATCAGCAATGTGCATCAAAATCGCGTCATATCAATGACTCTATGATTCTCAGACCTCTATCAATTGAAAAAAGCTTGTGTAATTTTATTCCTGCCTCAACAATAATAGCAGGTGGTGAAGGACATGCAATTCAGCGACAAACTCAAACTGGCTCGCCAACAGCAACAACTCACACAAACACAAATTGCCGAGCAATTACACGTTTCCCCAAAAACAATTTCCAGCTGGGAAAATGCGCGCAGTTTTCCTGACATCGGCACACTCGTCAGGATTAGCGATTTTTATGATATTTCTTTGGATCAACTATTACGGGAGGATCAGACGATGACAGATCATTACGACGCGATTGACAAACATGCACAACGGGATCAAAAGTATTTTCAAGTTACCTATTATTTGAATATCATTCTCTTTTTAATTGGCTGGGCACTGATAATCATCTCGCCCAACTTGAAACCATTCGCAGGCTTATTCTCACTTGCGCTCAGCATTAACGTTGTTGTACTAGCAACCCATTATCCTAACTATCGTGCCTGGGTTAACAACATTCCTCATCAACTATTGCTGGGCCTTTTTGTGGTCGGCTTTGGCGCGATCTTCTTCCTTATTCATATAAAAACTATTGGCTTAGTTCCACCCTCCATATCCGGTGGCAATAAATTAGCGGCCGCAGCTGGATTTTATACGGGTACACTTGTTAAACCACTAGCCCAAACTTTTAGTGTCATCTTCATGATTTTTGGCTATGGTGAGCTAAAAGAAACTAAGTAACCCACCAGCTCAGGCTGATACGCCCAATTAGTCAGCATATGTTGCTGACTTTTTTCTTAAATGTGTATCTTGCTTTACAAGGTACCCCCTCACGATTATACTATGCTTAACAAGGTACCAAAAGGAGGTTAAGCCATGCAACCTTCATCGCAAATGTTAAAAGGCATTCTCGAAGGCGCCATTTTACAGATCATCCAACAAGGCGATATTTATGGCTACGGATTACACGAACAGTTAGGTGCGCTGGGCTTTGGCGATATTCCTGAAGGTACCATTTACCCGTTGCTACTGAAACTGCAAAAAAATAAATCAATTGTGGGCGTCCGGCGAGCATCGGAAAGCGGACCGGATCGAAAATACTATCACTTAACCGAGGCTGGCCAACAAACGCTGGCTGATTTTCAACAACAATGGCACCAACTGAGTCAAGCGATGGCTAAGCTCAACCAAGGAGGCACAACATGAAAAAGTTGAACCAAATGCGTATGGCTAACGATCAACAGCTCAAACAAATTCACGGCACAGATTACGCTTATACCGAAACGGTGGTTATCTATCTGCGTGGTGCGCTTCGCAAGAATCCATATGCGGTTGAGCATGCGATTAGCGATTTGTTGACAACTTTGATTGATGCTCAAACAGCAGGACGCAAAGTCTCAACCTTCTTTGGCGATGATCCTGAAACAGCAGCAGATAATATTTTAAAAGAATTGCCGCCTGCCCCGCTTGATTATTTTGTCAGCCTATTCTGGCCTTTTGCCATGTTTCCGCTGATTGACGGCATCTTGATGATGGTGGTCGATCACGAAACCCGCCTCTTACTAACCGACTTTTTCCCCATGTTGATCGTTTCGTTAGGCCTCTTTGGCATTTCATTTGGTCGAGGTATCTCGTTTAATCGGCTTTCTCGTAAAACAATCCGTCGTGTCTTGATCAGCCTATTCCTCATCGTTGGCTTGCCTCTACTAATTGGCTATGTGTCAAATCATGTTTTCAACCTATCGTTTTCTAGCACCACACTGATTCCCATCTGTGGCGGCTTTGTCTTTCTGAATTTAGGGCTTGCGGCCTGCTTTCGAAAAAACGCTTTATTATTCCTTGGGTGGTCAGCAATCTGGGCTTTCACGGCGGCGACGCTTTTCTTGCCAATTTCGGAATTATCCGTTGGCTTGGCCTTTGTTGGCCTAGGCGCTTGTTTGCTGCTACTTTTCTACCGTCCTGAGTCACAGTCACATCTGGAAGTATCCTGACCTGACGATCCTTATCACGACAACGGTGCCAAATGCTTTATGGAGGCTACTCATGAAAAAGTTAAAACAACTCCGAACTGCAAACGATCAACAACTAAAAGCCATTCACGGCACTGACTATACCTACACCGAAACCGTCATCGGCTATTTGCGGACTGATTTACGCAAAGATCCGTACGCTATTGAACAAGCTATCAATGACCTACTAACGACATTGACCGATGCACAAACAGCCGGCCATCGCGTGGCTGCATTCTTTAGTGACGATCCGCAGACCGCGGCGGACAATATTTTGAAGGAATTGCCGCGTGTGCCTGCCTGGTATCTCTTTGATCAATACTGGCCGATTGTCATGTTTCTATTTGCATCCATCATTTTCACGATGCTAGTTGGCCAAGAGCATCGACTTTCATTAAGCAGTATCGCGGCACCTGTTGCTGTCGTGTTTGCTTTCATTGGCGTTCCCTTTGCCCGCGGCATTTCATTCAACAAAGTCTCTTCTAAAACCATTTTCGGCCTTCTAATCGCCTTTGCTCTTTTTATCATCGTCCCTTTGCTAATCGGCTATTTTTCGGCTAAAACAAATGCCTTTTCGTTTTCCCGCCCACTCCTCATTAGCCTTTGTGTTGGCATCGGGCTGGTCAACTTATGTCTGGCTGGCTACTTTCGCACCATTGCTTTACTCCTAATTAGTTGGACTGGCATCTGGCTGCTCGCCTTGCTCGGTTTCCTCTTACCAGCATCCAGTTTAACGGTCGGCCTAGCAATCGCTGGTGTCCTGTGCGCAACAGTACTGCTTTTCTATCATCCTGAGCCAAAATCCGTGATTGCGGCAAATTAAAAAAGCCCTTGCTTGTGCAAAAGCCCTTCTGTAGGTAGTCAAGTTCATCTAAAAATCTGAGTCAATCCCCAGTCTCGATCGTCCATTGGCCCAATCTTCATATAAAGTTTGTTCAGTGCGTCAGGTGCATCCAACTGATGCAAGGCCACGTAGCGTGAAATGCTGTTCTTCAACTTCACAGCAACCATCTGATAGGGATCACCATTTTGCAGATGTTGCGCTGATGTGAACAACAACTTTCGAAGATCATCCTGTTTGGCAATCTCAGGATCTGCATAAGCAACATCGATTGCTTCAAACAATTGTGTTTCTTGTTTTTTCATGGACGTGTCCTCCTTACAAATATTCAAAGCCAAACGCTCAACCCGCCACCTCCGCGCGCTCGCATACTAGCGCCTGCTACCAATTTATAAACTGGCTCAAGTGCAGACGGATACTGAAAGTGATGAACCTGCGAATAAGACGCGATGAAGCTGTCAAGGCGGGCAGCGACGTAACTGAACCGATCACCACTTGCCAATCGCTGGGCTGATTCAAATAAAAAACGTTTAATCTCATCATCCGACTGAACTGCGGCATCATTATAGGCACCATCAATGGCCTGAAATAACCGTGTTTCCTTTCCACCCAATACGATCAGCTCCTAACGATAACGGCAGTTTAACACTTCAAAAAATGCGGCGCAATGTTGATACGGATGACCGATCAGCCACCAACCACCGACATGCCAAACATAACGGCTGGTTTTAATTTTTCAAATTGTCATGTGAACTGAACCATGATTGACTGCTGTTACCGCCCCCAAAACACTGGATAGCTATTGTTAGTAACCATACCGAATATTCGCCAGGGCCATCAATACATCAAGCTTATCCGACTCTGAAACAGTTAACACAATCTGGTTGTTTTTCAGAGCGCTGGAAATGTCAAGATTCATGCGGCTCAGAATGAACGGAACAGCTGAGTCCTTCTTTCTAAACGCCTCTATATAATCACTTAACACTTGTTGTAACGGCATTTTCTGCTGGCTATGATTTAGGTCTGCCACCAGTTCAGTTAAAATACTGATCGCTTGTTCTGCTCGGTCTTGACCGCCAGCATACCATTTTAAAATACTCATTCTTCCTTCACCTCTTAAAAGTCTTTCGGAACACAAAAAGGCCCATTTCGCGCCATGGTACCACGTGAAATGGGCCTTTTGTGTCCAACCAAATGATGCTCTCAATCACTTTTCCGCCATCGCGAATCCATGATCAAGCGGGCCGTAAACAGTCCCAATGGTAAAAACATGATAATCAAAGCGGCGCGGGTCATCCATTCAGCGCCAACGCCGATATTATTTAAGCCGATGTTATAAATCGCTCGATAAATATACAAGCCAGGCACCATGATCACAATGGATGGCACTGTGAGCGAGATCCGTGGGTAGCCGTCAATTCGATTGATCGCCGAAGCAAGTAACCCCGCGACCAATGCGCCAATAAAAGCGGCAGCCGCCGGTGGAATCGTGCTCAAATCGACCAGTTCAAGTCGCAGTGTATTCGCCACTGCCCCAATCAACCCAGCTTGTACCGCCATGCGCTTTGGACTGTTAAACATAACCGAGAAACCAAAGACGCCACTGAAACTGGCAATCAACCGAAAAAGCAGCAAAAGCATTGGATTCAATCCCAGATCAACAAAGTTTTCAGGGCGCAAGTGCACAATCATCGCGACTAACCAACCGACCAGTGATGCGACAATCGTAATCATCAAGGCATACAGCAGGCGCTCCATCCCTGACCGCATATCTTGCTTCGAAATATCTAACATACTCGTGATGAACGGAAAACCGGGAATCACGAACAGCATGGCACCAATATAACCGGCCTCATGCCGCGCAGCGATGCCTAGACTCATTTCCAATCCACGAAAAACAAGGAAGTACGCTAAGCAAGCAACAGCAACACTGACGCCAATGCAGGCCAACAAGGTCCAGCTGCGGCGAATCATAATACCACGCAACCAATTGCCGATACCCGCACCAACAAAACAGCAAACCATCTCAACTGGACCACCGCCAAGCAGAAAAACGAAAGCGCAACACGCCAGTGCCGCAGCCAATCCTGCTCGCAGCGGATCATAATTACCCGACATTTTCTGGATCTGATCGAGCCGATGATGAATCTCGCGCACCGTTTCCGTGGTATATTGCTTTTCAAAATTGCGCACAAACCGTTCAAGTGCATCAAGTTTATCTGTGTTCACGCCGCTTTGCGATAATGAGAGAACTTCGGAGTAGGCGTGGTTGTTACTAAAACAAGTGTAGGATAACGAAATGAGGCCAATATCAGCAGAACACGACATTCGCAAAGCACGCGCAACCGTGTTCATAGCTTCACGCACGCGCCATGCCCCAGTTCCACACGCCAGCAACATAATCCCCACCCGACCAACGAGTGAAGCACGTTCCTCAAGCGTGGCATGATCTGCCTGCCGTTCTTCGCTGACAATCACGTCATACCATGGAATCTGCATGTGATGTTTTTCTGAAAGTGGCCGCGTTCCTCGCGCTGTCTGATTACTTTTTGCCGTCATAACTTGTGCCGATCCTTCTTCTTATAGGAATGTGTTATCTTGAAAAAATGAAAATAAACATTCACTATTTTAGCACATCTAACGTACACGCGTTGGCGATCAAACCAGGCCTCGTCTCTTACCCCGACAGTTTACGCTGAAATACGGCACTCAAATGACACTTTTTAAAGCAGCTAACACAGCAGCTACGAGATAACAAATGATATGCCCATCATTCAAAACTTAACCTCCTTCGTCTACGCCACTAGCCGCAAAAATGGGTCGGGTGCCTCTAGGCTAGTTTTGATTAAATCACCAACGCGTCGTCAAACCCTAGCTTTCTGTTCTTTAATTAGACGCAGTTCACGCCTCAATTGACGCAAGTTGCCTAGCCACAAAAATGAAAAATCCAGTTCACCATTTTCATCAGCAAATACCATATAAGGATTTTCCGGATCAATTAATTGGCTCATGGCTTTGCTTGATAACTGCAATCCTTGATTCAGGGTCTTAATCTCGTGAATCAGGTGTCTGCGAAGTATTCTTTTCCAAAAGACCGGCACCGCGTAACAAATGACACCGCCCATCACCATCAAGCTCACCATACCTGCATCGACCAAAGCGTCTATCTTCAACACCCCAAACTTGTGATCCTGCTGCCGATCAAACGATCGACACGCTAAGCGACAACCAGTGTGTTTCCAATGTTTTTAGTTACAGCCAAACAAATGGGCAAAAAAGCGTTGTATGCCACGCCTTTCCGGTTCTGGCTTGCCAAGTGGTTCCCCGTTCGCCAACCGTCGAATGTCATCAATCGCATCCCGCCCCAATTGACTCAACTGGATACTTTGGGTTGACAAAATGAAATCAATTTTTTGGGCAAATCTAAACAATTGGCGATCAAACTCCGGCCCATGCGGCAGTTCATTGTCCATATCACCGGCGACTCTATCAACGACGTACGCCATCTCCGGTGACCGATTGAGCGGGTGTAACTGATGAATTTCATGACGGAGAATCATAATCAATTTCCTAGCTTCCATTTCAAGTTGATATTCCATACCCCTTTACCTTTCCCTTAACAAAAGATAACGCCCATCCCAACTTTAACAAGCACTTGCTTATTGTAAGATTACCATCTCCCGCGTTGTGTGACGCAATCTGTCGATTAACGTCGTGTTTTGGCCGATTAACGTCGTATTTTTCATATTTCACCTAAAAATGAGCCTTAATTTTACTGGTGATTAAACATTTTATCGACAAAATATTGCCAGTAAGTTTTCGTTCCCGTGATAACGGCGGCCTGTCCTGCGATACCGTAGTGCAAGGTCTGCCGCTGTCGTTCACTCAGTGGCACTCGGGCCTGTACTTTAAAGTAATTGCCAACCTTAGCATTCACAGTTGGTGCGACATCAATGGCATCAATCCGGCCAGTCAGCGTCATCGGTGATGGGACATTCTCCGCAATTCGCAGTCGAACGCTTTGACCACGTTTCAAACTCATGATTTCCGCTGGCGAAACCGCCAGCTTCAACTCAGCTTCTTTTTGCGTGGCTAAGTCTGGCAAGATTTGCGCCAAAACGGTGCCAGCTGGAATGTACTTGTTGCCACTTAAGGATGCTTCAAGATGCAAAACACCGCTTGCTGATGCTTTGACTTGGTAGTTCTTACTTTCGTCCTTTAGTGCCGCAAGTTTCGCCTCGCCTTCTTGGGTACCTTGTTGGACTTTCACCTGTTCTGCAGTCATGGTTTGCTGCATATGGCTTTGCAACGAGGCCAGTTTTGCCTCGTTCTGCCCTGTTTGCTGCACTGAAAGATCGGCCTGCTTCTGGTTGATGCGTTGGGTGCGCAAGGAAGCGAGGGTTTCCTTTTCGGTTGTCAATAAGTTTTGCAACTGTGACTGGTACTGACCTTTCAAACTGTTCAAATTAGCAGCATCGGCATTCTTAGCCTCGGCTTTATATTGCAAATAAAGATAGTTGTACGTGTGATTGTCACTTAATGGCCGATCGGTTCGTATGGCCGTTTGGGCCTCACGAATCGCCGTCATTTTAGCCTCGCTTGCCTGCATACTGGTTTGCAACAATTGATCGATTTCTTTGCTCTTACCATCGGCCACACCTTGGGTCGCATGCAAGGCTTCCGATTCCAGTTCGTAAACCCGACGTTGGCTGAGATAATCGCGAACTTGTTGCTGATAACCGAATTTATCAGGACTCGCAAAAAGGTTTTTATTGGCAGCAATACTCTGGTTGAGAACTTCGAGCTGCGCTTTTTGATCTTTCAACGTCGCCAGTTGCTGTTCAAGCACTTTCAATTGGGCCGGATGAGCCACATCGTGATACACCAGCAGCGTGTCGCCGCGTTTGACATGCTTGCCTTCCTTCATATGATTCGTCACAATTCGATTCGCCGCCGTCCCTTGAACCGTGACCGCCGTTTTGACCGGCGCAATTTCCGCCGCTGTTAAAACGGTCACCTCGCGCTTGGCGAAGATCAGAAAAAGCAACAACAAAACAAAAAGGATCGCGGTCGGCACAATAATGACTGTTGAAAAATTACGGTAGCGATGGTTATAAAACTCGGTTGTCTCTAACTTCTTTAGATCAATCATCGCGGCCTCCTCACTCACTTACCAACCGAGCATAATAGCCTTGTTTGGCCAATAACTCAGCATGATTTCCTTGTTCAACAATCGCACCATGATCCATGACCACAATCTGTTCCGTTTTAGCAGCAATAGTGAGCCGATGAGCCACAAAAATAATGGTTCGATCAGTCATCGCTAACAACCGATCAACAATTTTTCGCTCGGTGATCGTATCTAAACTGCTGGTCGATTCATCAAAAATCAACACTTTTGCCGGTGATAATAACGCGCGGGCAATTGCTAGGCGCTGCTTTTGTCCACCCGATAAAATACTGCCGCTTTCAGAAAGTTTGGTCTGCCATATCTGCGGCAAATTCGAAATATCTCCGGCAATTTCCGCCACTGAACAGGCAGCTTCAATATCGGCTTCAGTGATATTCGAACGGCTACCCAACGTTAAGTTTTCAATGACTGAGCCAGAAAAAATAAACGGATCTTGTGGTACATACTCGATATATTGTCGTAACGTTGTCAGATCAACATCACTGATGGGAACCCCATTAAATGTGATTTTCCCTTTGCCAGTGTCCACTGGATAGAAACCTACTAGCAACTTGGCTAAGGTCGATTTCCCTGATCCACTCATGCCGACAATGGTGTATTTGGCATTCTCCGGGATTTCAAGGTTGATTTGTTTCAAAACATCTTGCCCAAAACCATACTTAAAAGACACATCGGTCACGTTGATAGCGCCATCAATTAAATGCCGATCATTCAAACTTCGCTGTTCTTTAAACTCCGATTCAACCAAATACACTTCATTCAGCCGGTTATTCGCGACTTTGGCCATTTGCAATTTTGGTTGCAAATTAATGATGCTTTCTAACGGATTAGTGAAATATGCCAACAACGCATTGAACGTCAGCATCTGTCCTAGACTCATCTTGTTAGCCATCACCAAACTCGCACCAATCCACAGCACGACCACATTCAAAACCAACTTCAGCAGTCCCTTGATCGCCTGCTGCAGTTGATCAGCTTTTGTATAATTGAACGACTTTTTCAAATACGTGACGAATTCACGGTCAACCCGTTCATAACTGACTTTCTCACCGGTCAGTGATTTAATCGTCTCAATCCCGTTCAAATCCTCGATAATGGATGAACTCAATATGGCATTGCTTTCCATCGTCTCTTGATTCAGTCGATTAAATGGCCGCTGAAAAGCGAACACAATCACCAAATAACAAGGCACAGCAATTAAAGACACCAAGAATAAGGTGGTGTTTTGAATGCCTAACACGATCCCTAAAATTAAGACAATCCAAATATCAAGAAACAAGGTCATAATTGTGTTTGCCAGCGCATCAATAATCTTATTAGCATCGGAAAACCGCGATACAATCTCCCCAGTCCGACGCGTGGAAAAGAAGGACATCGGTAATTCATAAAGATGCCTAACGTAACCCAAAATGACATCAATCGACAAACGCTGTCCTAAAACAGCCATCAAAAAATTTTGCCCATAGGTTAAAACCGACTGCAGGACATAAGCAAGGATGAGACCACTGGCAATCATTCCCAAAGTTGTGCGCATCCCGTTTGGAATATAAGTATCAATAATCGACTGAAGAAAATAAGACCCGACAATACTAATCAACGTAATCAACACAGCGGCGACAATAATATTGGCAATGATCCCTTTTTGTCGCGCTAGTATCGGCACAAACGCAAAGAGACTGCCTTTGTCCTCTTTGCGTGGTTGATATTGCGGTTCTGGCGCAATAAAAATAGCGACCCCCGACCACTCCTTCGCAAAGCGCTCTTTGGGAAGCCAGGTCATCGCTACTGATGGATCAGGATCGCCAATCAAGATATGATCCTTTGTCGCCTTAAACACCACATAATAATGAAGCAACTCGCCACGCTTCAAAACATGGACAAGAAACGGATAAGGAACATCATCAAGATCAAACAGCGTCATATCCGCCTTGACCGCCTTGGTTTCAAAATGAAGCGCCTGAGCAGCGCGGACAATCCCTAATGCCGTCGTCCCTTCCTGATCCGTCTTCGCCAACTGTCGCAGATGCGCTAGCGAATAATCCGAGCCATTAAATTGCAGCAACATATTAAGCGCCGCAACCCCGCAATCGCGCTCATCCACCTGAGGCGTGTAGTAACGCTTGTAATACTGTGCTTGGCCGAGCTTTAGGTTGTATTTGATCATGGGCATGCCTCCTGGTTGGTGCTGGATTTTTCTAAATAAGTGATACCTTGAACTGTTTAAAAAATGGGTTGTCGTTATGACAACCCTTAACCTTACAGAGGAGAAGACTGTCCCAGAAGCCACTAATCAGTCAAATTCTGCGAAGGCTTGTGGAACACCATTTTCTCTGTAAAAGCGTTTAACATAAAACTTAAAATCCAAGAAAATTGTGCAAAGCATGAAATTGTTTAGAAAAGATATGATATACTGTCACCGATAACGCGGTACCCGGTTTAATAATATATAAAGTTATTTTTATATATTATTATCGTAGTAATATAATCTTTTAATTAAAGAAATGATCAATAATCTAATTCTTTTGTTTTAAAGAGCTGCCAGAACAAGTTGGTTACCGGCCTTACCTTTATTTCATCTACCTTAATGATTTAGATGCGAGCGAAACCTCGTAAACACGATTTCCCTGATTTATTTAAACAAACCATCAAACCATCTTCTTATTTTGTTGAATGTTGGCGAAACATCACGGATGCTGTCACCTCCAATGAATCCCAAAAGTTCTTCGTCACTCATATTGACCATTTTCTGCTCATCAAACTGTTTCATTTCTTTTTCCTCCTCATTCAAGTTGAAGTATTCTTTTGCTTTACATGAATTCAATGTAACAGACTTTTGGCTTGTTCTTGTTTTCCAAAAATAAACGTAGGGTTTTCGCCGATTAACGTCGCTTCTACGTCTCTTCTTAGTTTGTTACAATGATTTTTTAACCCTACTCAGCATTCAGAGGTCAACTCCATGGAAACTTATTCTGATCTAGCCTATATTCTTTTAACATCACCCGTGTTCATCCTAGGCATAACGTTTCTGTCATATATTTTTTTCAACCGAATTAATCTCATTCACATTTTTTTTTGGTCCATCTTAGCGATAGTGTTGTCTACAACACTATCGCTACTTGGTGAAATCTTCTTTGGATTGATCTATGCCTACTACATGTCAAAAACTCATAACCGATCTGATGTATTCTGGGTTTTCCTATTTTTGGAAATCAACTTGATTATTGTCAATTTTCAAACACTACTGGAAAAGTCCTTCACGTTATCAATGACCAATAACTTTTTCTTTATAAGCATAACGTCTAAATTAATCACCAATATCGTACTGCTCATATTGGCTATTTGGTTGTTTGGTACGAGGAAAAAAATTGTCAATAATATGCGTCATTTGGTTCAAGAAAAAGATGGTATTTGGATGTCGGCTATCTTTTACCTAGGTGCTTCTTGCACTGTCATGTACTTTCTAGAGTTTACCTTTATACTCCTAAAGCTTGATAATGTTCTTGCTCTACTCATACTATCTGCCTTCATTTTTTTCATGGTTGTCAATTTATGCTCTCTATTTTTTATTTTGAGATCTTACCGATACTATCTTGAGCTACTGGTCGTTAAACACACAAATGAATCACGACGAGCTTACTATGCATCACTTAACCAACAAAGGGAAAATACTAGCAAGCTTCTTCATGATTATAAGAACCTACTAGCAACGCTCCAACTTTCATTGCAACAAACTTCAGCAAGTCAATCTTCTGACACGAGCAATATCATCGCGCAAGCTCAAAGGTCAATACAACAAGCTGAAAGTGGCAAGGACTCATTAGCAGCAATCGAAAGTGATCCGCTTCGAAATCTCCTCTATTTGAAGTGGTCAGAAGCGACGAATAGTGGTATTAGATTACACATCCACACCGAAGGAACAATCCAACCGCTGAGTAATAATGCCGGTTTTGCCGTCATCAGAGCACTTGGTATCTTAATCGATAACGCCTTAGAAGAATCTATCAGGATTAACAAGACTCATTTCAGCGTCCTGCTAGTGGCTTCAGATCGGGGGCTAGAAGCAAGCGTCGTCAACGATATCAATGATGATTTTAATCTAGCAAAATTTACAGAACCCGGTTTCACAACCAAAGGCCGCGGGCATGGCAATGGCTTGACCATCATAAATGAGTTAATTCAGCAGAATAAAAATATCGTCATTAAAAAGACCGTTATTAACAAGCAACTAAAGATCACTTTGTTTATAGGGAGATGACTTCATGACCAACCACCAAACGATGCTGAAGATTTTCATTTTGGAAGACAATGCTGACTTCTTGAATTTCCTAGAAAGTACACTTCGCAATTATATTATGATTGAGGCATTGCATGCCGAAATCAAATTCACCACTCAGTCAGCGACAGATTTGTTAGATGCTGTTGATCTAGAAGAGATTAATGACTGCCTTTTTCTGCTGGACATTGACATCCCTGGATCTTCTGTAAGTGGTATTGATATCGCCACCATCCTTCGAAAAAAGTCCTTATACGCTGACATCATGTTTATCACCAGTCACACTGAAGAAGCCTTGTCGATTCTGGCCCACAAAATTGCGCCTTTAGACTTAATTGATAAAAGTGTCCTTTTTGAAGTTGAAGCGCGACTGCGATCAAATATTGTTTATGCCATCAAGCGATTGAAGGCGCGTCAATTGCAATCGCCACGACTTTTTAATTACAGCATTGATTCAAATCTTTTTACGGTTATATTAGATGAGCTACTTTACATTCAAACAACCCCTGGTATCTCTGGCACGTTGGAACTACATGCAGAACGCGAAATCGCAACCTTTCCGGGAAACTTGAAGGAGGTATCGCTCCAATACCCAACATTGTTTCGCTGTCATCGAAGCATTTTGCTCAACCCAACGCATATTTCTAAATTGGACACGCATGGCCGTTTTGTTTACATGGATAATCAAGACAAACTTGAGGTCAGCATTCGTAGAGTATCGGCCCTGCGTCAGGTCATGATGACCGCGAATAAACCACAGTCTGCTACCAATGATCTGTCAAATGATGCTTGAATGGTATATCTCTTTTTTCGCGTCTCCACTAGAAGCGAATCTAAACGGTGATGAAAATAAAGGTCACTTGAAAAAACTCCAATATTCCCATAACCTGGCAGAAATATCAAAGTTTCTAGTAACTGTTTCATTTAACTGCTGAATACGACAACAGATTCAGTGTTGTTTCCTCTGAATCTCTTACAGCAGTGCTTACTCATTAATGCTGTTTAATTTTGAGATATAAATACACCTTAGTCCAGCTGATTAGTTCATGAGAAACAGGCGCTGCAATCAAAAACTGTTTCAGTCCTTGATTGCAGCGCCTGTCTATTTGATGACACCTTTAGAATAACTTTTAAGAAGCGACAGATTCTCAAACCTATTTCTTTAACTTGCCCTGTCTCTTGCCCGATTTTGAAGAAGCAAAAGTCAAAGAAGAAGTTGTTAATATTAACAACGGTACGATAACGTCAACTTTAGGAATCACCTTTAATACAAAGGCAAGCATGTACACGGGTAAAAAAACAATACCGAGCCATCTAATAAATCTTGCCATTTTATCTCCAGTTATGATCATGTTGACCTCCTGATTAACTATTTAAGCGACTGCCCACTTTCCCAGCTGGTAGCCAAAGCTCAATATCATGCTTCAATGCCTTTTAACACCATGCCAAGTAACAAGTCCACTAATTTTCAGTGCCTGCTTAGCTACCTTACACACAGTATACGTCCGACAAATGGTTCTGTGGTCCTAAAATTTTTAACGTTGGTAATTTAAAGTTTTTCGTTAATTCTTTTAAAAAAAGTGCAAAAGTACTGCGGAATAGACAATTTTGCGACGTTTACTTCTTCGGCTTTTAAACTAGTTTATGATAGACAAGGCATCGAAAAAATTCCTAATTTTGTCTACGTTGCACTAGAAATAAATCCGCATTATCACAACCTAATCTCTTGTTATCTGTTACACTCTTTCTTCGAATGGGCGTGATAAGGATCAATCAATAAAAGAATTAGGCTTGATATAACCGCATCGCATCCAGTTAATAAGTGCCTATAAAATGACTACCACAAAAACACCTCCAACTTTCTTGATAAATCAAGAAAGTTGGAGGTTGTCTGGATTTTGAAAATGGAACTAATTGCTGCCTCAAAAATGAACTTCGGTAAACATCCCATGAGCAGGCACTTCAATAAAAGATCCAAAACTGTCTTACACGTTTGTCGATCAACCACACGTGTGACAAAGAATAAACTTAAATTGAAGCATCTATTTGAGACGCCGAGCTATCCCTGGTCACTGCTAATCGAAGTTAAAATGATTGAAGTAACTAAAGCAATGGCGCAGATACCGACAATCTTGTGACAACTTTTAAGAGATATATGGTATCGATAGGCAGTAGTAAGCATAGGTACGATGCTTACTGTCAGCAAATTTCTTCGTACGCTATCGCCATGTGCAAGCTAGGTCATCATATTGATAAGCCAAAATAGTATACAAAGTTGAAAAAATCTCCTTTAAGTTGGTAGATGTTGTCCTCCTTGAGTATATCAAGCATCAGTTCTTAAGATCAGCTTGCGTATGAAACGAGATGGCTAACCAATTCTACAAACCGATTGACAAATCACAAACTGTGGGACTTGTCAGCTAGACTCCAGCCACTTGTGGCACCACCAGCAATTTCATCTGCGTGACTCCACGCATCCGATGCTAGGAATCCCAGAATGGCAGCCACCGGGATCACAAATGCAAAACCGCCAGTGATCTGGCTAAGTTCTTTATCTTTTAAGTTAGTCATGGTGTACATCCTTTCTTCCTGTTTAGCTTAGAAGTTAGTTTTTAGGGGTTAGTTGCTTGACAAGATCTATTACAGGACCCCTCGAAGGTACAAACAGACTACCAGTAAGCACGCTTCGCGCGGAGAATCCAAGACCGAAGCCAATGATTGACCATAAACCACCGTTTTCGCCACCAGCAATCTTTTCCAAGCTGCTGTTATCTAAAGTCATGAATTGTTGCATTGTTATCCCTCCATTTTCTTTGAGTGATTCATTGCTAAACATTTGGTTCTTAGGTAAAACGGTCGGGGGTGCTAGCTACCCTACACACAATATACGGCTAGCAATTGCTTTTGTGGTGACTTAAATTTTAACGTTGATATTTTCAATTTTTTTGTCAGTTCTATCGTCAAAAAATCTAAAATGCGACGAAAAAAGGGGATTTTACGACGTTTATTTTTTGATGACCCATTTTTCTTGAACACTAGTTATTATGAGTATGAAATGATGTAATGATACTGAAAGTTTAAAGATGCTGAGCATAACCCAATGGAGATGACTTTCATGAATGCATACAAGCAGTTGAAACAACCACTGTCAATGTGGATCATTAATTGTTGCTTAGTGGCGTTGCTCTTTCTTGTTCCCGATGATTCAAGTATCTTTGTCTATATCGTGATTGACCTCGCAATCGTTGCTAACGGTTTTGATTTATTAAAGAAACTATTTGGTCTGTCAAAGCATGCGGACTGGCACCACAACACTTGGAATCGTGATGAATCAAAATAAGCCTACAAACTAAGCGTCGCCTCGTCATCGCTTAATTTGTAGGCTTGTTTTTTTGACTCTTTTCACACACCACAATAAAAATAACGAGAAAGATCAAATAGTAGCGATCAATAAATGAAATGTGAGGTAACAAATCTAGATCACTTAAAATCAGCCAAACTATAGCAAATAAAAAGCCGCCACCAACAATAAAGCTGCTCATTTTTCTAAAACTCATAAACAGACCCACTCTCTATCATTCTTCAATGTTTATTTTTGCAATAATACAAACGTTTCATTTGCCAATTGAGGAGATTAAATGCATATAGACATCATGATCCGCTGACTTGAATTATCTGTTCAACAGTTGCAATAACACCTTGGTCTGGCAAAGTGTTTAAGTGTGCACGAGAAAACGAAAGTCATATTCACAGATGAAAATCATTTAGAGTTTCCTTTTTTGAATAAACCACTCCTCAAAAAATCGAATACAGACACCAAAAGAGACGAGCTTATCATGCTCGCTATAAAGGTAAACAATATCACGGCTATGATAACGAATCTCATTGTATTGTTAGCGTTGACTTGATAAATCATAGAAGCGAATTCTTTTGGATTTATAATCCTGTACAGAATACTGAGTATCATTACCTGTATTGCTGACAAAGCAAGGATCATAATCATTCTTTGACTTTTTTTAGATTTGGTCACTTGATTCAGCTCCTCTTTTTTGGATCTTCCTATAATTAAATAAGCGATTATCATATCCAGTAATAAAGTTTTCCGCAATTGCGAGTGAATGTGTCCAAGATACTATAAACTTATTTGATTGCTTGGCCTGCTAACCTTGCCATGAACCCTTCTTCGTCATGACAGTGCCATAGGACCCACATGGAAATGGCCAAGTAAATCGTAGCCCAGATCAACGAAACAGTTATGAGCGTCGCTTCGTCACTTACCCCATTTAATTTGCTAGGATAAGGGCCGTGAATCAGCGTTACCAAGCAGTCGATCATGAAATGAACAAAAATCGGCATCAGTAATGTGCCATAACGAACGTAGAGAGCAGCCAGCAGCATACCCATCCCGCTGACTTGAATCATCTGACCCACAGTTGCAACAGCACCTTGGCTTGGCAGATTACTCAAGTGTGCAAGCGAAAACGCCAGACTGCTTAGTAACATGCAATAGAGAAAGTTACGTTTGGTACCACCACGGTTAGCAAGGTAAAAGGCGCGGAGCAATCCACCGAAAATAACCCCGCGATACAGGTACTCTTCAGGAACAGCGGCGATGGTACCAATGACACTTGCTTGTAAAATATCTAGGAAGTTTCGGTTGGTAAAGATTTGCCAAGCTACAAGGCAGCCCACAATATCCCAGAACACAAATTTCTGCCAGCTTGGCCAGCCAAATGACGTCCTAAAGATAATCTTTTGTCTTAACAGCAACAGATTGAGCCCCAGAATGATAACTAAACTAAGTACTTTATAGAGCACAATGTCTGCCCAAAAATCCAGCTGTAGAAAACTTAAAAATGGGGTGAACACAAATGCTTCTATAAATTCATCCAAGATAAAAATGTATAAAACCCGTAATCCAGGCGTGAACAACCGTTGCCGTTTCTTTTCCATTCCGTCACCTTCATCCAAGTTGACAAAGCCGGCTTTTTCCGACATTGCTATGAACAATATACCGGTTAATGAATGGCTTTTAGTCAACTAATTTTAAACGTCGTGTTTTCGCCATTTAACGTTGACGATCATCCGTCAAAAATTCGCTAGCGATCATTTATTGACAAAAAAAGCCACTTCACTCGGCAAACGACGCTACGCTAAGCCAAGAAGAAGTGACGCTGCAGTGTTGAAAAAGTCGCGGAGCTTGCAATTGGCGCAATTCTTCACCGGTCACAAACACCTACATGCCCTGCCATCCCTTTAAAAACCCCGCAATAATTTGGTCAGTGTGTGACCAAGCATCTATCGCAATCAATCCTAAAATCAGCATTGTCAGGAATTTACGTCAGGTCATCCCGTCAATCATTTGTTGCAAATCATCATTCTTTATTCGATGCATCTCATCGTGCTCCTTCCCCAACCAGTCTAAATCAAGTGGTAAGTCACAGTATAAACAGCGTAACACTCGACTTCCGACTTCGCATTTGCATGTGCCAATATTGGGAACAAACCGATCAAGTAATGAAGTGCGGTCCGCCAACCTGACTCAGCTCTTCATGAATATCATTCTCCATAAAATTTTTCAGTTGTTGCCACCACTGATCAGCTTCTGGGGATAATTTCATCCCCTGTAGGCCAATTAAGCGAACGAACCGAGAATACAGGCGCGCTAATGCGTAATCAATGGCTCTATTTTGAAGCACATTTTCTTTTTCCAAAATATGTAGCGCATCATCAATGACCTCTTGTGCATCGGTATTCATGACACTGACGGTTGCAGTTTTTTGAAAGCTTTCGTTGAGCCCTGTCATAATAAAATAGACTTTATTTCGCTGAATCATGTTCATAATATGTCACCATTCCTTTTGATGTCGTGACAATTTTTCTATAGAAATGTTTGAAAAGTATCGATGCTATGGCTTTTAGGCAAAGCACCGGAAAACAATGGCTTTATAGCCTGACTGATGGATCTTGATACCGTCTTGTATCTGAACTCTTTTAGATATGAGTCATCGTAACCGATTACATTTTAAAATCAGTTTGTCCTTGTGTACAGAAATTCGGCTTCACGTTTTTCTGCCTTCTAAGCAGACCCAATTCAATGCCTCGCTTTTTCATATCCGGCATCAGTTTCCCGCAACAACGTGAGTCCTGCCGCCAAAAGCAGTAGTGGCAGCGCAAAGTCACCTTGGTTGACCCAGCCCATGGCGGCAGCCAGCGTAAAAAGAAAGACACCACTGATGCCTATCAGTAAAAGATAATGAATTGCTTTATTCAACGTCATCGCCAACTTGTATCCCCCCGTCCAGATGAACTTCGACTTTTTCTCGCGGATGCTTTTACGCACACTATACTGGATAGTTCACACAACAGCGCAAACTTTTTTTAAACGTAGGGTTTTGCCCGATTAACGTCGCTTTTTTGTCAAATATCGACCAAATTTTCTCTTTATCGATCTGCTACTCGGTTTTTCTTAACTGGTGTCAACAAGTTTCATGGCAAAAAAATAGCCGCAGATCTTAGTCTGCGACGTTTTTTTGCAAATGATAACTGATTGCTTGATCATCAACTTTAGCCTCACCGTTTAAAATTCACAGTTGTACATCGGCTAATGCCCCCAAACAATGGGAATGGCAACTAAGCCAGCGGCCAAGGCTTGCGCGCGATAACGTGCTGCATCAATATCGGCAGCAGGTACATCTTTTTTGATGTAATTGAAGACGGCCACCAGCTCTTCTGGTACGGCGTGATGAATCAGATAGTATTTGGAAATGTCGTGGGACAACTGAGTGACAGCCGTCACATAAGCCTTTTCGTCATCACCTTCATCAACCTTTTTGGCGTTGGTTTCGATAAGCGCCCGTAATGCCGGCTCTGCTTTGATCGTTGGATTAGCGTATGCCTTGCTTAGCATCGACATTAAAGTTTCACGTTTGTCTGTCATCCTGCACTTCCTTTCGATGATTAACTTGGCAATTCATGCTCACTCGGAGCACCTTAGTCTTTGTGAATATTGTTAGGATGCGCTTGTCGATTGTTAATTTCAAGTATCGATTTGGCGTTTAGATCATGTCATGCCCTGCAAACCCTGTTTTATCAGCAGCCGTGATCTCGCGCAGCACTTCGCAAGGATTACCCGCCGCAATCACGCGCGCTGGGATGTCGTGGGTGACAACACTACCTGCCCCGATAATCGTCCCCGTACCAATCGTGACGCCGGGTAGCACCGTCACATTGGCAGCGAGCCAACAGCCATCCCCGACTACAATCGGTTTAGCAATGCAGCCACCAAGTTGTCGTTCAAGTGGATCAAAAAGGTGGTTGCTGGTGTACAAACCGACTTTCGGGCCAAACAAAACGTGATCGCCAATGGTCACCGGCGCCCCGTCCAAAATGGTACAGTCATAATTGGCATAAAAATGATCACCTACGCGGATATTCCGGCCAAACTCACAATGAAAGTTTGGATTCACAAACGGTTTGACGCCAGTTTGGCCTACCAATTCCCTAAACAAGGCATTGCGTTTGGCTGGATCGTGTTCATTGTTAAGCGCATCAGTTTTGGCAGTTGCTTCATCCCGCACAGCCAGTAACAAAGGGTCCATGTCGTCGTATGGCTTACCAGTTGCCATGAAAGCAAATTTTTCTTCTAGATTCATTGCGCCACCCCTCTTTCTTGGCTCAAGTTTACCAGACATTTGCGCACTGCGTTGATAATTGCCAATATGTTAAGGTGTGCTTATCGGTACGCATGAAGTCTACAAAAAGCCACCACTTCTTGAAGAAATGGTGGCTTGAAAACAATGACATCGCGTCTGCACACAGAACCACGCCTGTTTTGTTACAAACAGAAACATACAGTTACAGTCTTCATCGTCACAAAATTCTGGCGTTAGGAAATTTCAGCTACTTCCTCGGACTTTATCAGCTTAATCCATAGACTTAATCTCAAGTGACATTAACTCAGATTTTAGCTTTTTTAAATTTGACATAGAGATAAATGTAAAGTCAAGTCTTCCATCTAGAGTAGTGAGAACTATATAAGGGTTCTGGGGATTGATTAACCTACTCAGCCCCTTACTAGATAGTTTCAAATCTCGATTTAACAAAAGTATCTTGGCAATGACTTTGCTTCTTGCTGCCCCTTGCCAAAGTCCTCCAACAAATGGTGCTAGATAAAAAGCGATCGTCGCCAGTAAAATCAAGATAACTATGATGATACTTATTATCTTATCCATTTGTATTTCCTCTTCCTTTTGCACAAATAGACTAATTTGAAATCGATCTTTGACTAAGACAAGAAAAAGTGAGCACTACCAAGGTGTTAGTTATATTGAACAGTTGCGATAGGAGCTAACCGTCTTTGTCCAATATTAGGCTGGGTGAATGTAATTAGTGCTGAGACACAAGGATAATCCTATTGCAGCGCCTGCAACAGTTGTAAATGGATTTAATCCAGCTGCCCCTGCTACCGCTCCCCCGATCGTGGACACAATACACCCACTAGGTTTATTGCGTCGCTTGGCTCCTCCTTGGATTAAGACCAAATCATGCTGTTTTAAAGTAATGCCCACTTCTTTACTTATCATTGCATCCCATCTCCTAAGCATTTAATAGCTGACCCAACCGCTCCTAAGTTTCCACCAACTACGGCGCCGCCGATTATCCCAAAAGGACCACCAGCTAGGCCAGTAATCGTTCCTGATCCAATACCTGCCGTGATGCCAGTAACAAATGTAGCAGCACAATCAAATTTCTTTTTCCCACCTGAAACCCCTGACAACTGAAAATCGTCGAGCTGGCGATAATTATAAGACATAATTTTCCTTTTTTCTTCAAAAGGCAACAAGTTATTTTGTGTAAGGTCGACTTTACTGTCTTTAACATACATTAATTATTTGTGTAAAATGCCAAAATTTTTTAAACGTAGGAAATTTCCAGTTTAACGTCGTCTTTACACTTTTATTGTTCAGTTGCGCTTTAAAAGTCAAAAATTCTTAACGTTTAAATCTCCTTGCTTGGTAAAAACTTCAATTTTTTGCAAAAAAAATCGTCTCAGCAATTTGAGACAATTTTTTCATATCATCAACTTACGGCAAATCATTCCCCGCCGCAAAGTAAATGTCATACCATTCTTGTCGGGTCAACGTGATGTCCGCGCCTTCCGCACTTTCCTTGATATGTTCAGGATTCATAGAGCCGAGAATCACCTGCACACCAACTGGATGGCGTAATAGCCAAGCGACTGCGATTGCATTTTTATTGGTGTGGTAGTGGTCAGCGACTTTCTGCAGTTCATCATTCAACGCCTTAAACTTCGGGCTATCGATAAAGGTGCCTTCAAACATGCCGTATTGGAATGGTGACCATGCTTGTAAGGTCATGTGTTTGCGTTGTAAGTATGGTAATAGGCTGCCATCATGATCGACCGAGGCAGCGTCGGCCATGTTGGTGTGCATCCCCGCATTGACCATGCCAGTATGGGCAACGGAGAATTGAACTTGGTCAATCAGCAAAGGCTGCCGAATGCCGCTTTCAAGCAACGCAATTTGTTCAGGGTTAAAGTTGGAGACGCCAAAATGCCGAACCTTGCCACTTTGTTCCAATGCATCAAAGGCCGCCGCAACGTCATCGACTTCCATTAACGGATCTGGCCGATGCAGCAAGACCGAATCAAGGTAATCAACCTGCAACCGTTTCAAAATGTGATCAACCGCTGACAGTAAGTGATCTTTTGAAAAGTCGTACCGTTTGCCGAATACCAAACTGCCATGAGAGCGTTTTGGATCAACGACGATCCCGACTTTCGATTGAATGAATAACTGATCGCGGGAAACGCTGGCTTGCTTCAAGGCTTCACCAAAAACTTCTTCGGATTTGCCTTGGCCATAAATGTCGGCCGAGTCGATAAAGTTGATGCCGTCATTGTACGCACTATCCAGCACATTGGCCGCTTTGTCGGGGGCCAGCACATTCATCCGCATGATGCCCAAGGCCACACTTGACGCCTGCCAATTGGATCCGCCTAATCGAACTTGTTTCATAAACACAAAACTCCCTTCGATACGTCATTTCAAATTATGTTACTGACGACAAGTTAAGTGTAGCCCCTAAAGTCCACTTGAGGTCAAGCCAATATTAGAATTTCAATAAAACAGCTTGCATGGTGCTGAGCTGCGCGGTAGGTTAAACTGTGTTTGTTACTTATTTTTTCTTAGCAGGATAAGCCCATAAAGGAGGCCGTGATTTTGACAGTTAAAGATAAAGTGGTTGTAATCACAGGTGCATCGAGCGGGATTGGCGCGGCAACGGTACAAGTGTTGGCCGAGGCTGGTGCAAAACTAGTCATCGGTGCGCGGCGCACAGAACGGTTGGCTGAATTGGCGGCCAGCTTTACGGACGGTCAGGTGCTGTATCAACAAACCGATGTGACCGACCAGCAGCAAGTGAAAGCGCTGATTGATTTGGCGTTGGATAAGTTTGGTCATGTGGATGTTTTGTATAACAACGCTGGCCTGATGCCACTTTCTGAAATGGCCGAACTCAAAGTCAACGAATGGGAGCGGATGATTGACGTCAACATTAAAGGCGTCTTGTATGGGATCGCCGCGGTTTTACCGCCTATGATTGCCCAACACAGTGGCCAAATTATCACAACAGACTCGGTCGCCGGTCACATTGTTCACCCTGGAACCGCCGTTTACTCTGGTACCAAGTGGGCTATCCAGGCGATCATGGACGGCCTGCGACAAGAACAAGCGGCTAATCATATTAAAACGACCATGATCTCGCCCGGTGCCGTGAATACTGAGCTTTTCAGCACAATTACCGATCCTAAGCGCCGTGAAGCTGTTGAAGCCGATGAAAAAAACAATGGCCTCAGCGCCTCGGATGTTGCCAAGGCAGTTTTGTATGCCATTGATCAACCGGCCAATGTTGCCATCAATGAAGTGCTCTTACGGCCAGTCACGCAAGAACGTTAATTTTCGTCTAAAGGAGTGTGATTGCATGTCGGGTTATCATTTTTTAAAACCGTTCACCTTCAAGCACCAAACCATCACGTTGAAAAATCGCATTGTCATTCCGCCGATGACAACGCGCCTGTCGTTTGAAGACGGCACTGTGACGCGGGACGAAATCAGGTATTACCAGCAACGGGCCGGTGGCGTCGGCATGTTTATTACCGGTACCGCCAATGTCAATGCGCTTGGCAAAGGATTCGAAGGTGAGCTAAGTGTCGCTGATGATCGATTCATCCCCGGTTTGAGCAAACTCGCCGCTGCGATGAAAACAGGCGGCACCAAGGCTATTTTGCAAATCTTCAGCGCTGGCCGCATGAGCAATAGCAAGATTCTGCGCGGTGAGCAGCCAGTCAGTGCCAGTGCGGTTGCTGCGCCACGGGCGGGTTACGAAACACCGCGCGCATTGACACCGGCAGAAATTGAGGCCACTATTCACGATTTTGGTCAGGCCGTGCGCCGCGCCATCCTTGCTGGTTTTGATGGCATCGAACTGCATGGTGCCAACACATATCTGATACAGCAATTCTATTCGCCAAACTCTAATCGCCGAACCGATGAATGGGGCGGTGACCGCGATAAGCGGATGCGTTTTCCGTTGGCAGTCGTTCATGAAGCAGAAAAAATGATTGCCACAATTGCTGACCGGCCATTTTTGTTAGGCTACCGCATTTCGCCGGAAGAGTTGGAACAGCCTGGCATTACCTTGGATGATACCTTGGCCTTAATCGCCGCTTTGAAACAAACCAAGATTGATTACCTGCACGTCTCCCAAAGTGACGTTTGGCGAACCTCATTGCGCAACCCCGAGGACACAGCCATCATGAATGAACAAATTCGTAACCACGTCGCCGGTGCTTTTCCAGTGATTGTGGTCGGTGGCATTAAAACCCCCGCCGATGCTGAGAAAGCGGCAGAATCCTTTGATTTGGTCGCGATTGGTCACGAAATGATTCGCGAGCCGCACTGGGTTCAGAAGGTCTTAGACCATGACGAAAAGGCGATCCGTTTCCAGATCGCCCCTGCTGATCTTGAAGAACTTGGCATTGCGCCGACCTTCCTTGATTTTATCGAAAGTATTTCCGGTGGGGCAAAAGGTGTCCCGTTAACAACTGCGCAGTCTGTGACATCAAGCAACGTGACTCAAGATTAATCTAGCATTTCAAATCATCGTGCGAGTCGAGCTGTAAAAAGCTCGCCTTTTTTCTTGCCGTCTTCAACTTACGCGATGGTGCCTGAAGCTACCAGTGATTTATAAGTTTTAAATCAAGGTGTGATCATCACCTGCTCACGCTCTGATTTAAACGCGTTCACCAGCGCAGCTCGGCTATGCGAAGAACAGTGACACAGATGGTCCAAAGCCCAGACCATCTGTGTCACTGCCACTTCGCTACGCCGAGCTAACCGCGCCAGTTCACGCTCTTGTCATTTTTAACGGGTCGACCCATTTATCAAACTGCGCTGCTGTGACGTCGCCGCTTTTGATGGCGGCTGCTTTTAGATCGAGGTTTTCTTGCTCAGCCAATTGCGCGATGGCGGCACTTTTTTCGTAGCCGATGTGGGGTGCGAGGGCGGTGACCAGCATGAGCGAATGATCAACGAGTGCTCTCATATGCGGTGCGTGGATGGTCAAGCCGGCAGCTAATTTTTCAGTGAAACTCGTGACTGTTTTGGTTAGTAGATCAGCTGACTCTAAAAAGGTACTGATGATAACCGGCTTGTAGACGTTCAATTCAAAATTGCCTTGTGAAGCGGCCACCGTGATCGTCGTATCGTTGCCCATGACTCGAACAGCGGCCATGGTTAGCGCTTCGGCCTGTGTGGGATTCACTTTGCCCGGCATGATGGAACTACCAGGCTCATTGGCCGGAATGCGCAACTCGCCGTATCCAGCACGTGGACCACTGGCAAGGAAGCGAATGTCATTGGCGATTTTAAGCAGATCAGCCGCTAGCGTTTTAATGGCACCATGAACAACGCTAATTTCTGAGTGAGCCGCTAAAGCAGCAAACTTATTGGTTTTCGCCGAAAGTGGTAATTGATAAACATCGCTCAATCGGCCCGCCACAATCTTGCCAAAGTTAGGGTCAGCGTTAAGCCCCGTTCCGACTGCTGTTCCGCCAATGGCTAAGTAAAAAAGATTGGGCTGAAGCTGCTTTAAAGCAATCTGATCATGTTCCATCATGGCCACCCATCCGCTGATTTCTTGGCCAAACGTTAGCGGCGTTGCATCCTGTAAATGAGTTCGACCGATTTTAACAACACGAGCGTAAGTGACGGCTTTTGAATATAAAACACTGCACAGTTGGTTGACAGCGTGCAGCAACTGATTCACTGCAATAGCCGACGTAATATTCATCACAGTTGGAAAAGTATCATTGGAGCTTTGACTGTGATTCACATCATCATTCGGTAAGATCGGCAAGTCGGGGTTGAGTTTTGCAGCTTGGTGGCTAATGACTTCGTTCACATTCATATTTGTTTGTGTGCCAGACCCGGTTTGATAGACATGCAGTGGAAAATCTTTTTGCAGTTTTTCGTCTGGCAAGGCCAACAAGGCATCGACTGCTCGCGTGATTAATTGGCCTTTTGGTGCCGGTAAAACATCAGCGGCCACATTTGCTCGCGCTGCCGCTTTTTTGAGTTGCAGCAAGGCCCTAATCACTGGCATCGGCATCAATGGACCAGCCTGAAAATTATGGCGGCTGCGCTCTGTTTGCGGTCCCCACAAAGCGTTTGCCGGAATTTCAACTGGTCCTAATGTGTCCGTTTCTGTTCGATATTTGCTCATGTTTACCTCCGTCATCACCATCAGAAAAATTCAACCAACATGCCTATTTGCATAGACCTATTTTACACGAATTCGCCCACGGTTAAACAACTCAAGTAAAACAAAAAGCCACCCAGCACGGCTAATCGCCGTTTAGTGCAATATTGTTTCGACAAGTTGTGCCGCTTCGGTTTGAGCTTTGATAGAACCAGTGGTCAGTAATGACAAGTAGAGATGGATCGGATCTGCCTGTGGTGTCGATATACCACCATGCAGCCGACGACTCACCGTAGCCGGATCAACTGACCATGTTTGAATGATGACTGCGCGACTATCATCGACACGATGCTTGCTATTGGCAATTTTTAAGGTTAATTCCGCCTTCAGTAAACGATCATAAGCAGCCTGTGAGACAGCATAAATCAACGGTTGGTTACTGCCAAATATCGCTGCCTTAATTAGAACGGTGCCAGCCGCCTCCAAAGGAAAGTTTTCACTGAAGTCACCGCTGATTTTCAGCAACTGTTCAAACTCATCAGCAGTGTATGTGCGGGTTGCTAGAATTGGCGATGTCATTAGACCGTTATATTGCTTGAAAAGCGTCCATGGATCATTTGCCAGTTGATAATGCTTATGAGTTCGATGGCGATCGGCCAATAAAGCGCCAGATACCTGTAGTTCCAATCTAGCGCGCTTCATGATTGTTCGACTGCCAATACCTGCTAATTGGCCAAAATCTTCAAAAAACTGCCGCCCGCCGCGAAACGACAGACGCTTCTTGCTGCCGCTTGCCTGAGAACCCAGACGATCAGCATACATAAGACTGATCAGCAAATCCGTTGCATGTTGCGACAACATGGCTGGCGTTTCTAATAACTGTGTTGACGTGCTTGTTTCTTCTCCCTGTGCCATCCCATCACTCGCTTTCTATATTGTTTACCTATTCATGAGACTATGAAACTTTAGTTCCTATGCTTTCTGTCATGACGTGCGCCGGCTTGTACTTAAAAAAGCCGCTTTGATCAACAAACAGATGATCAAAGCGGCTTTACTAGGAAAACTGACAACGATAATGATTATTTGGTTGAATGCGTGGCCGTCTAAGATTGCATATGATCTAACCCAAGAATGGCGAATAGCCAAGGATCGTACCCCACAGATTCCTCGATCCCATCGCAACTCATGGCCAAAGATTCAAACAAATCATTGTTCGTCAACATCTGCCTTCGCCTCTTTTTCATCGGCTACAGCTGCAAGATGTGCTTCATAACGTTGATTGCCTTTATACAGATCCCAGATCGTCCAAGCGAGTAACGCGAGGATAGCTACGATCAGAACAATGGCAATGATGTTGGCCATGTTGGTTTGTGTAGCCGTTGGATGATCGCCGAAGAATCCGGCGATTGAATCTGGCAGGCCTTTAAGGTTCAGTCCAGTCAAGCCGAGAACGGAAATCCAACCGAGCACTTTGACCCAACCAGTGTTCTTGAACCGATCGCCCATTTCGACTTTACTGTTTGTGAACATCAACAGTGGCAACATTGAGAATGGTAACGCAAACGCTAGAAAGACCTGTGAATTGTTCATCAAGGTATTTAACGCCTCATGTTGCTGAATTGGCGTGTCTCTAGCCGTCAACATAACACAGACGATAACTGGAATGACGGAAATAATCCGGGTAACCAACCGTCGTGCCCACAGAGGCATTTTCATATGGACAAAGCCTTCCATGATGACCTGACCTGTTAAGGTACCGGTGATGGTGGAGTTTTGACCTGATGCCAGTAACGCAACCGCGAACAGAATTGACAGAATACCAGATTTAGCAACGGCAATTAAAACACCATTACTTAATGTTGAAGAATCTGACAAAGCTTGGAACAAGCCGAAGAATGATGGATCTTTAACGGCACCACTCTTGAAGACTGCGACCCCCATAACCAACAGCAAGCAGTTAACAACAAAGGCGAATGACAGCTGAATGTTAGAATCCCATGCTGAGAATTTAACAGCCTGTGCCACATCATCTGGGTTCTTGTGATCAATTTTCCGCGTTTGCGAAATGGCACTGTGCAGATAAAGGTTATGCGGCATAACCGTCGCACCAATAATGCCAAGTGCACCTTGGATAGGACTCATGCCGTTAATCGAAGGTGAACTAGCGAATGTTTCACCGGTTGGAATGAATCCCTTCAGCAAAGCACCCATGTTCGGATCGGACAAAGCAACCTGATAAACGAAGACCAGTAAAATGACAAGAATAAGAGCAACAACAATGGCTTCGATCTTTCGGAACCCGATCTTGGTCAACAGCAGCAGCACTAGCACATCGAGGACCGTTACCAGAACGGCGATGACTAGTGGAATGTGGAACAACAGATAAAGCGCAATGGCAGCACCGATAACTTCAGCGATATCAGTCGCCATAATGGCCAACTCAGTCAGGATCCACAGCACAATCCCTAACTTCTTCGACGTCCGTGCGCGGATAGCCTGTGCAAGGTCCATTTGGCTAACAATGCCAAGTTTAGCTGCCATGTATTGCAATAGCATCGCAATCAAACTTGACATCAGGATAACGGAAATCAGTAAGTACTGGAAGTTTTGCCCACCTGTGATGGACGTTGACCAATTCCCGGGATCCATGTAACCAACGGCAACCAACGCCCCTGGCCCGGAATAAGCAAAAAGCGTGCGCCAAAACCCTTTCCCGTGCGGCACCTCAACAGTACCGTTAATTTCTTCCAATGACGGCCCATTCGCGTATTGAATGAGCTTAATTGGATGGCGCTTCTTGTGATCATCACTCACAATAACTCTCCCCTTTCGTTTGAAAAAAGTTAAGTCCCTGGGGAACAAGGCCTTTTAGGTCTCCCTAACTTAATCCTTTCTTAGGATATGCCTGTACTGATATATCGTCAACCGTTTTATGAAAATAATTTGTGTTTTTAAAGGAAAAATTGTGAAAATGACCATACAAGTTATTGCTTAGAATTGCCGTTATTGTTAAAAAGTCACTAGTGTGAGGATGTTCAAACGTCTTTTCGGAAAATTTATCGACCCATCAGGTCTTTCAACTTTTCTGCAAATGCTAGTGTCCCCATAACCGCCATTAACAAATTGTTTGCAACCAGTTTAGGCATACCATATTATATAGTTAGCAACAAAAAATTTATATTATGAAATGAGGAATCATGCATGGAAGAAGTTCCTGACTCGCAACCACCTGCGTCTGCACACAGTATCAAGGACCTGCAGCAATCGTTGCAGGTCCCGTCCCTTGACCACGGCCTTTCTAAAGAAGAAGCCGCTAAACGCCTGAAGGCAAATGGACCGAACTCAATCGAGTCGCATCCAACGCCAAAATGGCTAATTTTTCTGCGTCAGTTTAACAATCTGATCATCTATATCCTGATCATTGCCGCGATTTTGACAACCGTGATAGGTGATGTGACCGATACCTCAGTTATCGTTTTGGTCATTATCATCAATGCCATCATCGGCTACTATCAGGAAAGTAACGCCAGCGATTCCTTGGAAAAAATCAAGAAAATGCTTGCTCCTGAAGCCACGGTTTACCGTGACGGTGAAAGGCTTGATATCCCTAGTGCCAATCTTGTGGTCGGTGATATCGTCTTCCTTGAAGCAGGCGATAATGTCCCGGCTGATTTGCGCTTAGTTGATATTGATAATCTCACCATTCAGGAAGCTGTCCTCACTGGCGAAGCCAATTCCGTCATCAAAACCACCGCAACATTGCCAGCTGACACGCCATTAGCTGACCAAAGCAATATTGCGTTCGCCTCCACTGCCGTTGCTGGTGGCAGTGGCATCGGCATCGTCGTTGCCACCGGCCATCACACCGAATTCGGTAAGATTTCCCAAGCGGTATCGGATGTCCGCAAAGGCCGCTCGCCGATGATGCGTGAAATTGACGGCATCGGCAAAGGCATCTCCTATGCCATCATTGCCGCTGCCATACTGTTGTTCATTTTCGGCCTCGTCATTGGCAAATACAGTCTGCCGGTTCTCGCCTTAGCCATTGTCACGATGGTCGTCGGCTCCATGCCAGAAGGTTTGCCAGCCACCACCTCGGTCATCTTGGCCATGGGCGTGTCCAACATGGCCAAAAAGCAGCATGTCATTGTGAAAACCTTGCCAGCTGCTGAAACGCTTGGCTCAGTGGATGTCATCTGTACCGACAAAACTGGTACACTCACCAAAAACGAGATGACGATTACCACCATCGTGACACCGCAAGCAACCTACGATGTCAGCGGTACCGGTTATGCGCCGACTGGTGACTTTTCAATGGCTGGAAAATTGATTGATCCAGCTGAACATGCCGATTTATCAGCATTACTGACTGCTGGATTTGAAGCCAACGACACGGAATTGCACCAAGAAGACGGTCGTTATGTCATTAATGGCGAACCCACAGATGGCTCGTTTCTGACTGCCTACTACAAAGCTTTCAAACAGGAACCGGCGAACACCGAGCGCGATCTGATGCCATTTGATTCCAACAACCGGTACATGGCGAAGTTAGCAAAATGTGTCGATGGCCAAACGAGACTATTTGTCAAAGGTTCCCCTGATAAAATTCTACCGTTAGTCGCCACAGCCCATCCTGATTTTGATCAAGACCGCTACTTGAAGCTCACCAGCCAGTTCAGTGTTCAAGGCCAACGGGTCATTGCAGTTGCCGAAAAGGTAGTGCCAAACGCCACAACCGAAATTACCCCTGAACTGCTCAGCGAAGGACTTGATTTTCTCGGCATCACCGTGATTATCGACCCGCCGCGTGAGTCTGTCATCACGGCCATCAAACAAATGCGCCGCGCTGGCGTGAAGGTGAAAATGATTACTGGTGATCATCCAGAAACTGCCATCGCGATTGCCAAAAAACTCGGACTGGCTGATTCCCCAGAAGCGGTCACCGGTGCGCAATTGGCGGGCCTATCAGATGAAAAACGTCGACAATTGATTCTTAACGCTGATGTTTTTGCCCGAACGACCCCTAAAGACAAGCTGACCATCGTCTCTGTACTGCAAGAAGCAGGCAATGTCACGGCAATGGTCGGTGATGGTGTCAATGATGCGCCAGCCCTTAAAAAAGCCGATGTCGGCGTTGCTATGGGCCAGTCTGGTACTGATGTTGCCAAGGATGCAGCGGATATGGTACTGACCGATGATCGCTTTGCTCGCATGGAAACTGCCATCGCGCAAGGGCGGCGGATTTACCAGAATATCAAAAAAAGTATTCTGTTCCTGCTGCCGACTTCATTTGCTGAAGGCTTGGTCATCGTGTTCACCATTCTGACGCAACAAGAAATGCCATTGCGTGCCAGTCAACTCCTGTGGATCAACATGGTCAGTGCTATTACGATCCAATTTGCCTTCATTTTCGAACCTGCGGAAGCCGGCACCATGGATCGACCACCACGTAAGAAGAACGCCGCGATGATGCATAAACACGATGTTTTCCAAATTGCTTATGTTGCCATGTTAATTGCAGGCATCGGCTTGTGGGCGTTTGACTGGTTGACCGCCAATCATCTAACCGACCGCACGACGGCAAGTACCATGATGGTTAACATGATTGTTTTAGGTAAAATTTTCTATCTGTTTAACATTCGCACCAATACATTGGCACTCTCAAAGAACCTGTTCAGTAATCCCATGGCCTTTGCCATCATTGGGATCATGCTAGCATTGCAATGCTTCCTGACCTATGTGCCGTTTATGCAAGACATTTTTCAAACCGCACCGATGTCTTGGCGTGAATGGGGACTGGCGATACTTGCCGGCTCAATCATTCTCATTGTGACCGAAATTGACAAAATCATTCGGATCCGCCGTCAGCGTATGCGCGGCCATGGTGCCTTTCGGTCAGTAACCAAAACACAAGGATAATGTTTGGCCTCCCTAATTTTTTTCTTCCAATTTTGGATTAATCATGGTAATACTATAAGTAAGGTTTCCCTAACAAACCTTATGCGTATTTAGAAGGCCTGACAGCCAGATCGACCATCACTCAGGCTGTCAGGCTTTTTGAATACCTTTTTTCTTTTAAATAAAGGCATTATCGGTTGAGCAGTCCCGAATCCTGCTTAGTCACATCGCTAAAAAATTATTTCAGGCTTACCTAATATTTCTCTTTTAAATATCATCATAACTGCTATACTAAAAGTGAAAAGAAGAGGAGTGATCGTTTTGAAATTGTATCAAAGCCTTACCCAAGTCCAAATCAACGAACAATTCGCTGGTCAAGCAACCGGCTACAAGCTTTCCACGACCCTTGATAAGCCGCTGAACTACGATCCAACGATTCTCTATCAGTATTTGGATACCGTCCTGAAACCAGGCAGTCGCCACGACGAAAACAACTTGCGCTACGTGACTGATCCGGGCTATATCGGCGAAAACTTTAATTACCAAAGCGTCCCGTTTACTTCGCACATGACCGAATTCGACGAGAAGATGGCCTTCGCACGCAAACTGGTGGCCGACCTTAATCGTCATTTATCTGTCAACATCAAACCAGAAGATGAAACTATCGAACTGGTCTTTGTTGACTAAAGCAACCGTGTTACCCTCCTTTCCTAGTCGCGATGCTTCTCTCCTGATCATTTGCGGCTAAGTACCCAGTCAAGCATGCTTAGTTGCAATAAAAATGACCGTCTACTTTTTGGTAGACGGTCATTTTTGTAGATGCAAAGCACGAATTCGCAGCTATACCGCTTTCTTCGCGACTTCCTTTGGTAACGTCAACGCCAACAGCAAGCCAATCAGGCCCACGCCAGCAAACACAGCGAAGGTAACAGCAAAACCGCCAGCATGACTTCGCAGCGTGGTTTGCATGCCATCCAACAACACTGTGGCGAACATGACACCGGCAGAACCGAATAACTGACGAGCCGTCGTTGTAACCGCAGTGCCGTCTGCCACGAGCTCATTCGGCAAAGCATTCGCGCCAGCCGTCACTGAAGGCATCATCACAAAGGCATTGCCGGCTTCAGTCGCCATCGCCAACATAATTGCCCCAATCAGTGGTAAATGATGGGCAAAGACTGCTAACAGACCAAAGCCGCCAGTAATCAACAACATGCCAATCATGGCCACGACACGCGGTCCAAAGCGATCCAGTAGGCGCCCGCTAATTGGATTCAAAATACTCAGCAACACCGCAGCTGGCACTAAGGACAAGCCAGAAATCAACGGTGACAAACCAAGTAGCGTTTGAAAGTAAAGCGGCATCAGGATAGTGGTGACAATCAAACCGACGTATGAAATTCCGGTCAGAAACACCGCTTTAGTAAACATACCAGTGGCAAAAACTCGCATTTGCAACATTGGTGGTTGGCGATTCAATTGCCGAACAACGAAAATACCAGCTGCCAGAACGCCTAAAATCAACAAACCAACCACGCCAACAGTTAAGCCTTTTTTCGACAAAGCACCCAAGGCATAAAGTAGAATTGGAAAACTTGCGGATAAAAGGAAGGACACCCAGTCCAGTTGCGTCGGTTGCAATGGCATGACAGACGCAATGGTCACCGTTGAAACGGCCAGCACAAGCAGCGAAACGACCAAGAAGAACAAGAATAAAGCCTGCCAAGGGAACCATGTCAGCAAAACACCGGAAATAATCGGACCGACTGCCAAGGCTGAGCCCATGACCAATCCCGCCGTGCCCATCACCCGACCACGCTCACTATGCGGCGTAATCGTCAGCAACACGGTCTGGAAACTCGGGAAAATAATCCCGACCGCAATCGCTTCAAGCAACCGGCCAATCATGAGCACGGTAAAACTCGGTGCCCAGATACATAAGCCTGTCCCAATGGCAAAAATGAGTTCAATCGCTTGGAAAAGCCGTTGGAAAGGAACATTATGCAACAGCCATGGACTAACCGGAATCATCAAGGTCATCACCAACATAAAGCCGGTTGTCAGCCAAGCAACAGTATCCGCTCCTAAACCAAAAGCTTTCATAAAAGCAGGATAAGCGGTGCTTAAAGAAGACTGCGAAATTGACATCGAAAAGGTGCCTGTCAGTAACGTGGCGACAAAAGCCCCGCGATGTTTGATCGTTGGAGAGTGCATATTAAAATCATCTTTTTCTATATTAGTATTGTGGGACGTTTACATTTTCATCCCCATTTTTTCATAAGACTGCATACCGCCCATCCAAATCTCAGATGGTTTGACGCCACGTTCTTTAGCCAAGGCCATCATTAACGTATCCATATCCATTAACTTATATTCTTGCTTCGGCTTGGCTGGATCAAAAGTTTCAATCTGCGCCATCATGCCGCCATCTTCGTGTTCAATGATATGGCAGTGATACATATAAACCCCTGGCAAATCAAAGCGAACCAGCAGTCGAACCGTTTCCCCGGGATTTACGCCAACGGTATCTTTAAATCCATGTTCATTTGGATACGGCGCATGCCCATTCCGCGACAAGACTAAGAATTGGGTTCCATGCACATGGAATGGATGAACCATTCCAGGCGCATCATTGCTATTGGTAACATCCCAGTACTGGGCTTTGCCAATTGGTTGCGTGGCATCAATCCGCTGCATGGCGAACTTTTTACCGTCAATCGCAACACCTTCGTCCATCCCCTGCATCACAACGTGGCGAACTGGCAAAGCCGGATCAACCACTGGTGCCTTCACATCGAACAACTTATCAGGCAAGGTCGTCTGATCCGGTTTGAACGCATGAATGCGGAATTTTAGCAATGGCACATCATCCGTATATAAGGTGACCTCGTCGCCTTCATGGTATTGGCCAAAATCAACAATCACTTCGGCACGCTCAGCACAAGTCAGCATCAAATGGGTAAATTTGACCGGCTCCGGTAACAATGAGCCATCTCCGCCAATTTGCGTAAATGGTAGGTCATCGGAAAAATGCAACCGCCATTCACGGCGATTAGCACCATCCAGAAAACGCAACCGTACCTTTTGCGTGGTGACATCAAAATAGGGATTGATTGTACCGTTAATCATTGCAGTTGGCCCAGCAACACCGTCAGGATCATAATCAGCCCGGTAGTCCCACTGGTTGTTCTCGTGAAAACGCCGGTCTTGCAAAATGACCGGAATATCGTCAACGCCATAGTTCCTTGGCAATGGCAGGCTGGCTTCATGGTCGTCTTTGACAATCACCATGGCAGCCAAACCATGCCAAACCTGCTCGGCTGTGGATGGGCACGGATGCGCGTGCAGCCACAAAGTCGTCGCCGGTTGGTCCAACGTGAAGTCGATATGCTTACTTTCACCCGGATAAACCGGCGCATGGCATCCGCCATCAACATAAGGGCCACTGACATTAGCCCCATGCCAATGAAAAGTGGTCAACTCAGGCAAGGTGTTTTTCAGTGTCACATGCGTATGCTGACCACGGCGATACACAATCGTCTGACCTAACAGACTGGTATTATAGCCCCACGTCTTGGTCTTCGCCCCTGGCAACAGTTGTGTTTCCCCAGCCTCTGCTGTCACCGTGTAATAAACGTCGGTCGCTGTCTCTTTATCCGGTTTCAACAACGGTGGCACATTTAAGGGCTTCTCAGGCGCATCACTGACCTCAAGCGGCACGTACCCGCCATCGTTGAGATCAAACGCTGGCTCATCAAAGAAATAGTCCGTATAGGTTTTCATCGTGATTTCCCCCTCTGACAAGAATTTTAACACTTTTTAGGGTTGCCATAAACATAATTTAGAATTAATCTAAAGTAGTATCGAAAAATGGTATAGGTCTTATCCATACACTTGAGGAGGATTTTCATGCAACAAATGTCGAAAACAATGGGCTGGCTCATGCTGGCGTTAAATGTGGTGCTGCTGATTCTAATTGGTACCATGCACAATATGGCAGCGATGTGGTTAATGGGTCTGATTATGACTTTGGACGCTGTGACCGGGTTAGTTACCGCTTATCGGCCCCAGTCAAGTCAACAACACGCCCACCAGCACTAGTTTGTTAAGAAGTTGCTGCAAGACCTTTCATGGAGTCATTGATCAGTGTTATATGTTGACATATACATATGTTGAATATATCATGTGTCTGTACTTAGATGAACAGTCACATGAAAGAGGGTCGTTTAATGCAGCAACTGTCAATGACGCAGAAACAAACCATGACGTCAGCCTTACGGGTTGAATATTTTTCAACGGCATGGATGGCATTTGAGTTCATAGTCGGTTTTTGGTCCGGTATGCAAGCAGGTTCCATTCTCTTAATTGCGTTTGGCCTCGATAGTTTTCTTGAAATTATTTCTGGCAGTGCCCTCATTTGGCGTCTTAAAAAAGAAGCCAATGGTGCGCCATCTGCGGAGGTTGCTCAAGCAGAGCAACGTTCCAGTCTCATTGTCGGCAGTGTTTTATTATTACTCAGTCTTTATGTCATTGGCGTTTCCGGCTATAATTTGGTTACACATGCCGCAGCTGATACAAGTTACAGCGGCATGGCAATCGCAATTGCTTCCGTGTTCCTGATGCCTGTTTTGACCATTAAAAAGCGGCACTTGGGAGAAAAGTTAACCTCTCCCGCGCTGATTGAAGATGGCATGTGCAACATCACCTGTGCTTATATGGCCGCGACTGTTCTGCTTGGCAGTTTGCTGACTTGGTTGTTTAACTGGTGGTGGGCGGATTCTGTCGCTGCTTTAGTCTTGGTTTATTTTGTGGCTAGTGAGGGCTGGGAAGCGTTGCAAACGGGATTGGGACACGGTGATGACGCTTAACTAATGGAGGTTTCGGTCACATGGACACAGACACTTTAGAACTGGTCACGACAGCTAAATTGACTGAGGCGGAACGCATTTTTAAGTTATTGAGCAATCCGATTCGCCTACAGATGTTAAAACTGCTCGAACAACGGGAACTGAATGTCGGTACCATTGGTGACTTGTTAGGTTTGGAACAGTCGGTTGTTTCCCACCAACTTGCTTTGTTGCGAAAGCACCAGCTGGTGAGCGCCAAACGGGTGGGTAAAGCCAATTTCTACCGCCTCGATGATCCGCATATCATCACCGTCATCGATGCTATGCTCGCCCATGCCGACCACGTGGCTCGCGGCAAGCGACACGGCGAATAATGCAACAATGGGTTTGCAGTCGGAGAAGGCTACGAGTCAGCCATAAAAAAACGTTACCTTTACCATTTTCGGCAAAGGTAACGTTTTTTTTAATGGTTCAAACGAGCGTCTTGGTCGCGATTATTCCGCCAAACCGTCGTGAATCTTATCTAGGTTCCATTTCATCATGCTGTAGTACGTATCGCCTTTGGTGCCTTTTGCTGCCAAAGAGTCAGTAAAGATTTTGGCGTGAATCGATAAGCCGGTTTCTTTAGCAACTTTGTTCATGGACTTCGGTGAAACAGAACTTTCGACAAACAAATGCTTAACATCGGAGGCGCGAATTTTTGCTAAAACCGTCTGCATCTGCTCAGGCGTACCTTGGGCTTCGGTGTTAATTTCCCAGATGTAGGCCGGGGTGACGTGATAAGCCTTAGAGAAATACTTGAAGGCGCCTTCTGATGTAACGAGCAACCGCTGGCGTTCCGGAATATCAAGGAACTGAGATTGGGCGGTTTGATGCAGTTTTTGCAACTTAGCAACGTATTGATCTGCATTCATCTGGTAATAATTGGCATTCTTGGCATCTTTTTGCTTCAACACCTTGGTGATGGTTTTCACGTATTGAATCCCGTTGGCCAGATCAAGCCAAGCGTGCGGGTCTTGTTCCTTCGTATTGGTCGTCAGGTACATCGGATTAACCCCGTCACTGGCAGCAAAAACGTCTTTGTTAAAAGCTTTATGCGATGTTTGAACTAACTTTTTGAACCAACCATTTCCGCCAGTTTCAAGGTTGAGGCCATTGTGGAAGACAACATCGGCTTCACTAGTGGCAGCAACGTCGGTCGGTCGCGGTTCATATTCGTGCGGGTCGGTGCCGCGCTTGACGATACTATAGAGTTCAATGCGATCACCGCCGACATTGTGCACCATGTCTTCAAGAATCGAGTTGGTGGTGACGACACGTAATTGTTGGTTAGTACTTGCTGAATCTTTCTGAGTCGTACTGCGGTTGTTTACAAACCAGAAAACCCCTGCAACCATGGTTAAAACAGCAACAACACTGATTAGAATCTTTTTCATCGAACAGCCTCCTCGGCAGTGTGAGTAGCAGCAGCGGTTTTCTTTTCTCGTTGTTTTTTACTGAAACTGAAGAACGCCTGCTTCGGTGAGAAGACGAAGGAAATGGCGAACAGGACCGCAGCTACGAGCACAATGGCCGGCCCGGATGCCCAGTTAAAGGTGAAACTGAAGTAAAGTCCGGTGATGGCCGAGAAAACGCCTACGCTAGCGGACGTGATCAACATCGTTTCTAACCGATCCGTCCACAAGAAGGCAGTTGCTGCTGGCGTAATCAGCATCGCCACAACTAGAATGATCCCAACTGTCTGCAAGGCTGAAACGGTGACAAGCGTCAACACCAGCATCAAAGCATAGTGAATCATGGTGGTATTCAAGCCATACGTTTTCGCAAACGTATTATCAAACGAGGTGATCAGCAGTTCCTTATAGAACAGAACCACGAACAGGATCACAATTCCCAACACGACAGCGGTGGTGACAATGTCGCTGTCGCTGACGGCTAAAATGTTACCGAACAGAATATGGTGCAAGTTAGTCGCACTTTCAGCCATTGAAATCAGAATAAAACCCAAGGCATAGAACGCACTGAACACGACCCCGATAGATGTGTCGGTTTTGATTTTACTGTTGGCTGCCACAAATCCGATCAGCAAAGCCGCAATAATTCCGAAAACCGATGCCCCGATCATGACGTTAATACCGAGCATATAAGCAACGGCTACCCCGGGCAGGACCGCATGGGAAATCGCATCCCCCATCAGCGACATGCCGCGTAAAATGATGAAACTTCCGATCAAGCCTGACATGATACCAACCATGATGGCGGTGATCAACGCACTTTGCAGGAAATCATATTTTCCCAAAGCGGTAAAGAATTCCATTATTGATGTCATACGCGCGCACCCTCCTTTGCCGTAAACAAGACGGACGACAGGTCGGCTGAAAATGCCCGTTCGATATTTTGGGCGGTGTAAACTTCCTTGACCGGTCCTTCCGCAACAATACCGTGGTTCATGACCACAAGTTCGTCAAAATATTTTGAAACTTTATTCAGATCATGATGGACCACAATCAGCGTTTTACCGGCATCGCGCCACTGATTCAAAATCGTCATGATCTCTTGTTCACTTTTCATGTCGATCCCCACAAACGGTTCGTCCATGATGATAATTTCTGCATGTTGCACAATCGCCCGCGCAACGAAAACGCGTTGCAATTGACCACCTGATAACTGGCTGATCTGACGTTTCTTAAAATCCTCAAGACCGACTTGGGTCAGGGCGTCAAGCGCCGCCTGTCGTTCCTTTTTGCCAGGACTTTTCAGTAAGCCCAATCGGCCATATGTCCCAGTCAGCACAAGATCTTGAACATTGATCGGAAACGTCAGATCAAGATCTTTACGTTGCTCGACATAAGCGATTGACTGCTGTACCTCTTTGAGTGTCCGGCCGGAAAAGTCGACCGTTCCTGATTGTACCTTGATCAATCCCAAAATAGCTTTGATCAAGGTCGATTTACCTGCTCCGTTAGGCCCAATGATTCCGGTGATCTTACCTGCGTTAAAATGAACGGCAACATCAGCAAACACCGGTGTGTCAGCGTAGGCAACGGTCAGGTCCTTAACTGTTAACATAAGAGCCTCCAATTTTTAGGGTGACCTAATTTGCTTTCATCTTAAGCTTACAGAAAATCTCAAATGCTATCAAGTGTTTTTTAAGGCGAACTTAAAAAAGCTAAAGAACATGAACCAGTGACTATCACGAATCTAATGCTTAAATGGCTTACTTCTCGACAACTGCCGTAGATAAAAGTATGTAATCGCATTCATTAATAAACGCTGAACATCATCAAAAAAGAGAACCATGATCGAGATAAATGCTCGCTCATGGCCCTCTGGTTATCGCCTAGTTATTTTAAGTTTTCTGGGTGACGCTGTAAATAAATGACATGTGTGTTGGTAAATTCTTCAACACCGTGAATACCATCGGCGCCTCCGACACCAGATTGTTTCCAACCAGCATGGAAGCCTTGGATGCCTTCAAAGTTGAATCGGTTAATGTAGGTCTCGCCAAACTCAATCTCGTTAGCAACATACGAAGCAGTTTCCAGATCACGCGTATAAACGGAGCTGGTCAGGCCATATACCGTGTCATTCGCCATTTCGATTGCTTCTGGAATGCTCTTGAATGTCAAAATCGGTAACACCGGTCCGAAGATCTCATTTTGCACAATCTCTGAATCCTGCGCGACATTGGTAATCACAGTTGGTTCGTAGAAGAAACCACCGTCAATGTCAGCTGGGTGACCACCTGTTTGAATCTGGCCGCCTGCTTCAACCGCTCGCTGAACCAAACCGTCCACTTTATCAAGGGCGCCTTGATTGATCAACGGACCCATTTCGGCATCTGGATCAGTGTTCGGATTACCGACTTTCACCGCCACCATCTTGGCCGTCATTTTCTTAATAAACTCATCCGCAACATCTTCTTGCACATAAATCCGTTCAGCGTTGTTACAAATTTGCCCATTGTTATCAATTCGCGAGTCAAAAATGGCCTGCACAGCTAAATCGATATCAGCATCCTTAGCAACAATTGCCGGTGCCTTCCCACCAAGTTCCAATGACATCTTTGCCACATGATTCGCCGCAGCTGCCATGACCTTCTTACCGGACGCGGTGGATCCAGTCAGGCTGATAATGCCGACTTTGGGGTTCTTCGCCAAATCATCCCCAATGATGGACCCGCGACCACTCACAAAGTTGGCTACCCCTGCCGGCAAACCGACTTCATCAACCAGTTTTGCAAATGCCAACGCCAGTCCTGGGGTGTCCGAACTTGGTTTGATCACGATGGTATTGCCGGTTACCAAAGCTGGCCCCATTTTCCGAGCAATCAGGAAGAACGGGAAGTTCCAAGCAATAATACCAACCGCAACACCGATTGGCTGACGGGCAATGATAATATTTTCGTTTTCATTGTCAGATTGCATCACATCGCCGGAATAAACGCGTGCGGCGTTGGCCATGTAGTCAAAATAATCCGCCGAAAACTCAATTTCGGTTTTCGCTAAGGCATGAATTTTTCCTTGCTCTAACATCAAAATCTTCACCAGTTCATCTTCATGCTCACGCACTAAAGTAGCAAGCTTGCGCAAGTACGCACCGCGCGTTGGAGCAGGCACGCGCCGCCAAGCATTCTTAGCCGCCCAAGCAGCATCCACGGCTGCGCGGGCTTCCTCAATTGTCGCTGCCGGTGCCGTCCACAATTTCTTGCCTGTGGAAGGATCGATCACGGTTTCAACATCGCCTGATGCCGAATCCATGAACTTGCCATTGATATACATCTGATAGTGCGTTGACTGCAATTCAGCCATTGTGTTTTTCCTCCTTGCAAACGTCTTTTCTGTCCGACGAACATCAGCAAAGCCACTTTGCTCATGTTATGTAAGCGTTAACTTAATACATCTTAAGTATAACGTCATATTCAGGCAAAAGACATGATAATTGCTTGTGAGTTAGCAAACATGAGGAAATAAAAAACACAAAACGAATTCATCGCCGGTGGCTTCAGGTTTCACCAACTGGCTTTCCGCACCCCAGGAATTTGACCTTTATGGGCGAGTTCACGGAAATTAAGCCGGGACATGCCAAACTTCCGCATATAAGCATGTGGTCGCCCATCCAAAACGTCACGATGATGTAACCGAACTGGGCTTGAATCACGTGGGAGTTTGCTTAGACCAATATAGTCACCTTTCGCTTTTAATGCAGCGCGTTTTGCCGCGTATTGTTGAACAAGTTTTTCTTGTCGTTTTGCTTTTGCAATTTTAGATTTTTTTGCCAAAAGAATGCCTCTTTCCTTCACTGATGGTCTTTAATCTCCCGCAAACGAGTCACTCAAAGTATTCAAATGACCACCAATTATTGATACATTACCGATTTTTCTGTTGCTTACGCTTAGCATCGTGCAAAACTTTTAACGCCCGTTTTCGGGTCTTAATGTTGGGACTCTTCATACGCCGCCGTGCACTGGCAAGATCTGTCTTTTCCAAAAATGATCACCTCTTTTTAATTCGTAATCATTACTATTTAAGCAACGGCAGTAACCGTATCACGACTGCGATTTATCTGTCAATTAGAATTTAAGAACGACACTTTTCTCAATTTTTTTGAAAATTTTCCTTGCCAGACCGCTCACTTTGCTTTATGGTTTAAATCGTAATTATTACGTTTTGGAAGGAAGCGGGAATTTATGATGAAGCGATTACTTGCAGGTATCAGTGTCGCATTGCTGGCAATTTTTGCAGTCGCATGCGGTAGTAACGGTGCCGCAAAGCAATCCAGCTCGAATGGCAGCAAGATTCAAGTTGTTGCCAGTCTTGATTTTTATGGTGAGGTTGCCAAAGCTGTGGGTGGTAACAAGGTGTCGGTGCAGTCGATTATCAACAATCCGGCGGTTGATCCCCATGACTATGAGCCTACTACCAAAGTTGGGAAATCAGTTGCGTCTGCCGATCTTGTTGTCGCTAGTGGCATTGGTTACGACGGCTGGATGGATAAGGTCGTGAAATCAGCGGACAAATCCAAAAATTACTTACGTGTCGCTGACGATTTGATGAATAAAAAGGAAGGCGACAACGAACATATCTGGTACGATCCGCGAACCATGCCAAAACTGGCCAATACGTTAGCTGATAAGTTTGCCAAGAAAGATCCAGCTGACAAAGCGACCTTCAAGGCGAATGCAAAAAAATACATCGCTTCACTGGACGATCTCAATACTTTGATCAACAAGTTGAAGTCGAAAGTAAATGGCCAACTCGTTGATGTCTCCGAACCTGTCTTTGGCTACGCGCTCGATTATCTGGGCTACAAAGTCAATGACGATCACTTCTCGAAGTCAACCGAAGACGGCACAGACTACAGCGCAAAAGATATCCATGGTATCGAAACCGATATTAAGGAAAAGAAAATTGCCTTCTTTGTCAATAACATCCAAGCAAGCTCAAAGACTGTCAATCAACTCGTCAAATTAGCTGAACAAAATAATGTGCCGGTTTTGAAAGTGACCGAGACATTACCTAAGGGCAAAAACTATCGGACTTGGATGACCAGCCAATACCAGCAACTTGAAAAAATTCAGGATCAAGCAACGAACAGCGCAAAATAGCATCACTTCTGGTCACAGGGGTTTATCATTCCCCCAATGTTTCGGCAAAGCTCACCCTCTGTCGAAGTTTCGTTAATTGCTTTGATGACAAGATAAACCATATGCCCGGGCCAACAACACCGGACAGCACTTGACCAGAAGGAAGCCCGCGAAGAAATTCGCGGGCTTTTTTGATCGTTCCGCCCACAAATACCGGTGTTACAATAAAACTGTATTGGGAACAAGAAAGGAAGATTCAAATGGCAAATGTCATGATCTTAGGCGCACACGGGCAAATTGCAACGTTGGCGCGGCATCAGTTGCTGAAAGAAACCGATCATCACCTGAGTTTGTTTCTACGCAATGCCGGGCGACTGCAAGACGTCAATCCGCAACGGGAGACGGTGATTGACGGGGATGTCACCGACACCGCCAAGTTGACCAAGGCGCTTGCTGGCATTGACGTTGTCTATGCCAACCTTGGCAACAAGGGAATTGAAGATCAGGCAAAATCCGTCGTGAAGGCGATGGATGCTGCAGGTGTGAGTCGATTGATTTGGATTTCGACGTTGGGAATTTACGATGAAGTCCCCGGCGCTTTTGGCAAGTGGAATCATCAAATGCTTGATGGTGGTTATCTTGAAACCTACGCCGCAGCCGCCAAAGTCATTGAAAATTCTGACTTAAAATATACGATCATTCGGCCAGCTTGGCTTTCCAATAAAAACATTGTCAGTTATGAATTAACGGAAAAAGGCGAGCCATTTAAGGGCACAGAAGTCTCTCGGCGCAGCATCGCTGACTTCGTCGTCAAGCTGATTAACGATCCAAGCAAACACATCGGTGCTTCACTTGGCGTTGACCAACCTAACACCCAAGGCGATAAGCCTTCCTTCTATTAAAGTAACCAGTCATCGGCCAAATCAAAAAGAGTTTATTTCCGTGTTCATCATTGGGAAATAAACTCTTTTCTGTTGCCATGCCCTTTACCTGGCTATCAAAGTATTATCTTTTTAAACTCAATCAAACTTTGTCATCCAGTGACTAGCCGTATGTGCGTCAAATGCCATCTCAATGTCGGCCGGCAAATTGCGTTGTAGCGATAAGGGCACCTGAAGCGCTTGTTCTCGCGTAAAAAGTTGAACCTTTGCAGTTTCGATCCCGCTTTTTAACGCACGATTCTCCGGTAGACAAGCAATGAACATTTTGTACACATCTTGCGAACTTTGCTTGGCATAGGCGTGCTTACGTAGTGCCCGAACTGCCAGTAATTGTTGCGGTTTCACGGTTAAGCCGGCCTCTTCACGGGTTTCTTTTACAGCAATTTCACCCGCACTATAACCCAAATCCGCCCAACCACCGGGGATGGACCATGTACCGCCCGCTCGTTCCTGAACCAGCAATAGTTGATCCTCAATAAAGGTAACCGCACGAACATCAACTTTGGGCGTCACATAGCCAAAATCCGCATCGACAAATAACTTTGCTTGCTGGTCACTGGCACCAAGCTTTATTGCCAGCTTAGTCGTCACGTCAGCCAGTTCTGTATAACGCTGCTGATCAAAAACATCCTTTGCGTAATAGTTACCCGTCTGTGCAATTGCCTGCAACTTGGCCAGCAAAGTATTCAAATCATCTTGATAGGGTGCCAAACGATCGCCTCCTCACGTCCAACCTAACAAATCAGCGCGCCATCACCTATCACAAACCCCGTCAATTTGAAAAAGTCTTACGTTTCAGGTCGCCTGACGCTGTGTAACAAAAAAAGCAGTCATCAACTGCCTTTTGCGATCCTATGTAACTTGATTGTTACTTCGAGCTTCCGCTATTTGTCACCGCTTGCTGATTGTTCGCATAGTTGCGCACGGATTCCGGAACTTGACCGCCGAAAGACTGTTGACCAATACTGACGGCCTGCTTAAAGAAAGCTTGAGCGCTTGACTGATAGCCTTTCCCATCATTGTTAATAACGGCTGTCAACACGTCACTTGATTGCTTGGCATAATCAACCAATGTCTTTGCCAAAGCATCATCACCTGAATCCTGTGACTTGTTATTATCCAATTCCAACCGGATCTTATCAAGTTTAGAGAGACTGGCTTTAGCCGACTGACTGAGGGTTTTGTTATCACTTTGCAGTGAGACCTCTGTCATCGTTTTCATCACCAAGTCAGAAATGGTCGTATACCGTTTCTGCAAAGTCTGCTTGGTAAAATGGTTCACCTTAATCATCGTCGACCCAGTCGAGCTAGACGACTTTGAACTTTTTGACTGACAACCAGTTACACCGATCATAGCCATCACTGATACTGCAATAACAAGCCACCTTCGCAACTTGATCCCTCCCCAACATGATGACGAATAACCGCATCATTAAATTAATTCAAACATAAGCCGTTCGAGACGTCAAACATTTCACCAGTTATTTGATCCCTTTAATCAAATAAGCTAAGCATCATTGTTTCGTTATTTTTGTAAGTATTATCTCACAAAAATCGCCTTACTAAGCAAGGGAATATTCATTATATTTGTTAATCCGAATAAATATCTTTATGTTATAATTATTTTGTTAAATTATGACTAAGGAAGTGCCGAGATGCAAAAGCGCCGCCACTCACAAAAGCGTGCTTCAGTCCTTTTACTTATCACCTTGTTGCTGTCAGTTCTGGTTGCCTTAATCCCACCGCTCATAAGCAAGCCGATCAGTGTCGGTGCTGGCCAGAATATCGCGGTCACCGGTTTTGGTAGTCAAGATGCTACGATTACTGACACCACTGGGAAAGATTTCACCCACGCACCCAATCTTTCGATGTATAGCGTGTACACATTAACCTATCACTGGCGAATTCCTGACGAAGTGGTCGTCAAAGCCGGTGATACCGCGACAGTTTCCCTGCCAGCAACGGTTGTATCGCGAGCCGATGTGGACTTTGCAGTGGTTGATCCCACAACTGGCGCCACGATTGGCCATTTCTTTTCCAAAGCAGGTAGTTCAACCGGTATTTTGACCTTCACGGACTTCTTCAGCCATTCAACAGTCGGCCGCCAAGGTGAGCTTCAATTCATGGTAAGTGGCCGCTATGATGATAGTGGTCATCAACGTCCAGGATGGTATATCTACAAAGCCGGGTGGGTTGTCAATCCGCCAACAGGTGCAACTCCAGAAGAAAAAGCGCAGTATGTTGATGATCTTGGTCGACCCAAAATTTTCCAGTGGGAGATTACGATTAATCCAAATATGGAGCATGTCGACAATGTGGTGCTCACTGATACACTTGGTCCCGGGCAGCATTTTGATACAAGTCGTGGGCTGGTCGTCCACACTGGTACTTACGATGACAACTGGTTCCATGCTACCGGTACCATCACCCCAAGCTATCAAGTGAATGTTAACCAAGTCAAAATATCGCTGGGAACGATCACAACCGCCATTCAAATTGATTTGTGGACTAATCCCACCTCTGCAAGTTTCGAAACCACAGATTCTTGGACGAATTCAGTCGTTGCTTCAGGCAAGCAAGGCGGTACCGGTGCTCCAGCGCATGCAAACGGCACAATCACTTGGCGTAACGGCGGTAGTGGCACCGGTCAAGTTGGACAGGTCACGCTAATTAAACAAGACCAAAAAACACATCAGCAGGCTCTCGCCGGCGCTGTTTTCTCACTCTACCGTGCCGATGGAACCTTGGTACATGACGACCTCACGACTGATACGAAGGGCAAGTTAACCTTTACCCAACTCTTAGTCGGCCAATACTATTTTGTCGAAACAAAGGCGCCTAAAGGATACAAGCTGAATGCGACTCACTTGCCGTTTACCATTACCCTTGATAAACCGCAAGTGACGGTCAAGGCCTATGACGAGAACCTGACGCCGCCACCGGTAACGCCGTCGACGCCATCTTCTGAATCTTCCAGTTCAATGACACCACCGTCGAAGCCATCATCAGCTTCCAGTTCCAAACCGTCTGTACCTTCTAGCTCGGTGACACCGCCGTCTAAACCATCAACACCTTCTAGTTCAGTGACACCACCGTCTAAACCATCAACACCTTCTAGCTCGGTGACACCGCCGTCTAAACCATCAACACCTTCTAGCTCGGTGACACCGCCGTCTAAACCGTCGTCACCTTCTAGCTCAGTGACGCCGCCGTCTAAACCATCAACACCTTCTAGCTCGGTGACACCGCCGTCTAAGCCGTCGTCACCTTCTAGCTCAGTAACGCCGCCGTCTAAACCGTCGTCTTCATCTAGCGAGCCTTCAAAGCCGGCTGCTTCATCCACCCCTAGCCATCAGGAAAGCTCATCTTCCGTATCTAGCAGTGATGTGATCCCTTCATCCTCTTCAGAAAGCGATTCTTCCGCAAACGTAGAAGTTGTCACGCCAAGCCACAACAACACCCATCATCTACCTGACACAGGTGAGCGTGTTTTAGGCTGGCTAGCCATTGCAATAGGAAGTCTTTTATCAATTACTGGTATCCTTCTATTGATTAAAGATTATCAATAAGCGCGTTTCAAAAACTGCAGCATGACGATGAAATGAAGCCATCGCCTGCTGCAGTTTTTTGCTGCTTTAAATTTTGCTTGCGTGTACGCCATGAATACGCTACGCTTACAACCGTAACCATTACGCTTTCCAACAAAGGAGCTTTTGCCCATGTTCAAACGATTATTGACCGCCTTCAGCGTCATGTTGTTGGCAATCCTTGCTGTCGCTTGCAGCACCAGCGCCAAATCTGGCAGCAACCAAAAGATTCAAGTTGTGGCTACCGTCGATTTTTACGGTGAAGTAGCTAAAGCAGTCGGCGGCGATCAGGTGAGTGTCCAATCGATCATCGACAATCCCGCCATTGATCCCCATGACTACGAACCCACCACTAAAGTCGGTAAACAAGTGGCCACCGCCAACCTCATCGTTGCCAGTGGTATCGGCTATGATGGCTGGATGGACAAACTCGTGAAATCCGAAAGCAAGTCCAAACAATACTTACGTGTGGCCGATGACCTCATGGGCAAACACGAAGGCGATAACGAACATATTTGGTATGACCCACGCACCATGCCTAAACTTGCCAATGCCTTGGCAGACAAGTTTGCCAAACAGGACCCATCCAAAAAGGCCATCTTCAAAGCCAACGCCAAGAAGTACATTGCCTCACTCGATAACCTCAATGCTTTGATTCAGAAACTCAAGCAAAACGTTCACGATCAAAAAGTCGACGTCTCCGAACCTGTCTTCGGCTATGCGCTGGACTATCTAGGCTATAAGGTTAACAACACCCACTTCGCCCAAGCTACCGAAGAAGGCACCGATTACAGTGCCAAAGACATCAACGGTGTTCAAGACGACATTAAAGAAAAGAAAATCGCCTTCTTCGTGAATAACAGCCAAGCCAGCTCGAAAATCGTCGACGGTCTCGTCAAATTAGCTAAGCAACACGATGTCCCTGTGCTCAACGTCTCCGAAACCCTGCCAAAGGGCAAAAATTATCGCACTTGGATGACCAGTCAATACCAACAGTTAGAAAAAATCCAAGCAAAGGCCGACAAAACAAACTAGTCTCTCTGTCCTACCCCCCAAAAACCACTTCGTCTTCAAAAATCGCAACTTGCATCAACGGATACCTCTCTAAAAGAAGGTGAAAAATGCATGGCCTGCTGTTCATTTTGTGACAACTGACATCTTTTCGTAAAATTTTTGCAATGAATTCGTTTTCAAAAGCCCTATACCAATTGAAGTTTTGCTTGGCGACTCTTACAATGTAGTTGTAAACAGGAACAACTAATAGGGGAGATGTTTTAAATGTCACTGATTAAGCATACTTTTAAACGCGTTGAGCACATGATCGCAGCACCACGCGATCCCCACGAAGAAGAACAAGCCCGTCTTCAAGAAAACCTGTTCTATACGAACCTCAGTAGTCTGCAACCAAAAACGAACGCTAAGTTTTGATTGAATAGATATGAAGTGAATGACCGCCTCAACGGCATGTTGAGACGGTTTTTTAATGTTTGAACTTGTATTAATTGAATCCAGTGCTTTGCCAAACTTAATTCATTTGAAGTGAATAAGTTCAGGTTGCAATATTTGAGAGATTCAAGGCTGGCGATATCGTGTTGCATTCACAAAGATACCTAGGCCATAAATGATAGCAGCCACATATGGAAGTGCTTTGATAACGCCAATCAGATTTTGAATATCGCTGTAACTCATTCCCGAGCTATACGCTGCTTCTGCTGCTCTCAGTGATGACGAAACTGGATTAGCGTAAACATAACTGGCAGCAATAGCCGCCCCAACGCAAATTGCAATACCTAGAAACTTGAGCACCCCACCGCCTTGCAACTGCCGCCGGATGCCTTTGATAATGCCACCCAACGTCATGGCAACACCTATTCCCAAGAGACAAACACCCCAAATATATAAATAGCCACTCGTACTCAATGAGCCACTCTGAAAAAGTGACATAGCTTGAGAACTCAACGATCCAACACTTTGCTTACCCATTTGATACATGAAGAAACCAGCAATCAGCGCAATGATGCCAGTTATCAACTCGCCATTCAGCCGAAAACCAGATACAGCTGAAGAAGACCGTGGTAAAGGCTCATTTGCTTGAGATGACTTAACCTGCGTCTTTGGTTCAAGCTGTGTCTTCTGATTAACTGTCGGCATAGCATGATGTAATTGATTCAACCCCTTGTTGATGCTAGCATTCAATTGCTTGAGATTGTCCTTATCCTGTAGCCAATCATCCAATTTTTTGTCCCACGCTACTCGTTTTTTCCCAGTTAACAACGGGTAACAATAGACAAATAGTAAATAAATCATGAGTAGACCAAAACGCCAAGTACCGTTAAGCGGTAAAAAGGTCCCCAGTATAAATAAAACGAAAAGTGTCAGCGCATTATTTTTTAAGAAAGTTAATGCTGTAATGAAATGTTTGCGGCTCGGTACGAGTTTGGTCAATTGTCCAGCGGCAGCTGCTGCATGGGCTTCTATCGTTGCTGAACCAGTCTTATTGTTACCTGTTAAGTCAAACCCACATTTTGGATAAAATTTTTCCGTGCCGTCCAACTTTAAGCCACAATTAGGACAAAACTTTGCTGATGTCATCCTATCAATCCCCCTATGATGTTACTGCCGATAGTGCTACTGACTGCGTGATCAAGCTGTTTGTTGCTGCAATGAAAATTTTACGAATGCAAAGACTTTTCATACAAATCATTGATAGGTGCGCCTAAATCCCAAGTTGTTTTGATGGGTGTTACTGTTGGTTTCGCATAAAGACCAACATCAGTACCTGCTAATTGCGAGTAATCAGTGTTTCGAAAGCGCCAGATATATAGCCACCCTTTCTCAGGAGTTTCTGATCGAGCAGAACCTTTCCCTGTAAAATCGCAAGACTCAGGCGCAGCATTTTGCTTCAACTGTGTATCATCCTCATAGCTAACATTCAAATTAGCAATACATTTTGTCAAAGAAATATGACCGTCCTCGCCCACAAGGTAATCATCTGTTTGACTCTGAATATTGGCATTGTTGTTGGAGTTATTAATGAGTTGTTGTGTCAGTGTGTGATCATCATTAAATTGTACAGCATAGGTCACATCCCCATCAGTTGCTGTATAGGTCTTGCCAACATAACTCGGTGTCGGCGAGCTTGATGAACTAGTGACCGTGCTGGATGCGACACTCGGTTCGGAGGAGACCGCTGACCGATGACTGCTTAAGCTTGACACTTGACGACTACTTGAGCTCACCGATTGCTCCTGCCGTTCCCCTAACTTAAAGACTAGAAGGCCGATAACGGCGATTAAAATCACTACAAGACTACCCAATAAAATGACAACACCATGATGTTGACGACTTCTCATATCATTCACACTCCAAGTTGAATTTCTAGTCCAAAAAAGTAGCCATCTCGTAAATCCACAGACACACAAGATGACTACTTCAAATTACATTGTTATTGTCGTAACGCTTATTTGGCTTGTTTTAGCTTTCCTTTATGATGTTGATGCAATTGTTGGCGGACAAACCACCTCCTTGCTAAGCCGTTGGAATAAGGGATTTCTTTGGTTTAATCATTGAAGTCTTAAGCCTAAAAGGCCGAGTTTGCAATGCCAAGCCAAACCTTTCCAAGTAACCCTGAATATTTTTTGACAAGCAAACTACAGACTGAGGCCATTCCCCATTTTCAATGTTGCCATTAGTACAACGTAATCCCCACGATCATGTTAGTTACTAATGGTCACAACTGTTGCTTACTTGTCCACTGAGCAATCAATCTCATTTGAAAACTTGCATCTGCTTTACCGAAAAAACTAATACAATTTTTTGTTCATGATTGCTTCTATCATCCGACTGTGTCTACCCTCATCACTACTCACCTTATTTGATTCCTAAATCCTTTTTTACCTAGCTCATTTTCATTCATTCCCGTCACCCCATTGCCACCGCGCATTATGCTGTCACAATAGATAGAACCGAGAATCCAAGACAATAGCAATCCCGATGAAAGCTACGATCTAATTGTTAAACTTTCACGTTTCAAACTCTTTTTCGACAAGTCACCCCACGTGACTTGTCGAAAAACTCTTACTTGAAAGGTGAGTCATAACCTCTGCAGTTCGATGTTGCGCCTGAATCATGAGAATGTTACTTTGCATGGCGATACTTTCTGATGCCTGCAAAGCCAAGAACTGCAATGACTGCTGCGCCAGCCTCTGCCAAAATGGCCCCTGTCTGGCTCTCACCAGTCGCTGGATAAGCATGTTTACCGTTCTTCTGAGCCACACGACTCATCGGCTGACCGCTGGAAGGCTGCTTTGCCGCGATTGGTGTGACTGTTGCACTGGATGCTGCTCGTTTAGCTGCGCTTGAGGCTGCCGAACTCGCAGCACTGGATGCCGCTGAACTGCCTGCGCTGGATGCTGCGGAACTTGACGCGCTTGACGCTGAGGAACTCGCGGCACTGGATGCTGCCGAACTTGCCGAACTGGATGCTGCTGAGCTGCCAGCACTTGAAGCAGCAGAACTTGCGGCGCTGGATGCTGCGGAACTGCCTGCACTTGAAGCTGAGGAACTTGCGGCACTGGATGCTGCCGAACTGCCTGCACTTGAAGCTGAGGAGCTTGCAGCGCTGGATGCTGCGGAACTGCCTGCACTTGAAGCTGAGGAACTTGCGGCACTGGATGCTGCGGAACTGCCTGCACTTGAAGCTGAGGAGCTTGCAGCGCTGGATGCTGCGGAACTACCAGCACTCGACGCTGAGGAACTTGCTGCACTTGACGAGGACGAGCTACCTGCGCTCGATCCTGAAGAACTACTACCACTTGATGGCTTTGTTGGTTCAGGACCTGGATCTAGTTGAGCAACTTGTGCCGTCAGAGCTTTAATAAGATCCTGAACGGCAGCATTCTGCTGGGCATTGTACGCACGAATCTTTTTAGGAAGATCAATCAATGCGGAATCATCTGCGGCGATTTTGTTGTAAAGGGCCTGTTGTGCATCAACATAGGCAGAATAAGCGGTTTGATAATCCTTACTTTGCTGAGTTTTGAGATCATCTAGGCTATCTTTGACGTTTGAAATTTTGAGATCGATTTGTTGATTGTTATCAGTCGCACCGCTGATCTCATCAGGAACGGTGGCGGTGTTTTCTCCTGAAAAGTTATAGTAGCTATCGTTGTAATTAAGAACCCAACCGTTGCCAGCAGTTTTCTGATAAGAAAAACCGCCTGCTTGAGCGCCATCGCTTAATAAGATGTTTCGATGCCCTTGATTTTGATCTGTATCATCATTGAATAAGCCATTTACAGCACTTGATACTGACTGAAGCACCTCAATCATAGTGGGATCGCCGGAACGTTTCCCTTTATAATTTTGTTGATAACTAGCCGGATTTCCGCTCGCTAAACATTCTCCTGCCCACTTATTATCAAAAATACGGTTTAGAATTGCCGTGTCATGATGCATGTCAATGTCGCCTAACATTGAGTCCCCACGTGCTTGTACCAGAACCAGAAAATCTGCTGGGGACACTACCGGACTCATGCCCAATGCTTTCCGATAGTTATTCACCAACATCATTGCATACTGATTGACTTCCTGCTTTTGAGCATCGCTGAGTGTGTTATTCTTGACCGTATCAGTCAGAGCCCAGGCTGGCGTATTTATGTTGTCAAGATAATCGCTAATGTCTAGTAATCCACCTTCATCATAATAAGCCATTTCTTCCTTATCAGTCATGTTGGCAACACTATTAGACTTTTCATTACTGAATACTGGTAAATTTTGAAGTAAAAAGTTTCCATTCCAAGTCTTTTGCTTTGCATCATTCGCTGTAGCAATATTGGTCCAAGAACCTGTCTTAGCCACATAGTCAAACGTGCCGCCGTCCCCAACAGGAATATCTGGTGTCTGTCTCTGACTATTCAAATCAGCAATTGTTTTATCTGCTGCCTGACTAGCAGCCGCATAACTGCTTGCTTGTGACGATTGCATTGCTGCTAAGCTTGCAGAGCCACTGGCTTGAAGCTGATCAAAAGCATTCCCGTCTTTTTCCTTTTGTGCTTCAGCTTGTTGCGTAGCTTGATCTGCATACGAGCTCTTAGCGGCCTCGGCTTGAGCCTTAGCTGCAGCTTCGCTTTGCGCTGCGGCTGACTTAGCTTGTTCGTACTTAGCCTTTTGAGCCTGCCACTGTTCATCAGTCATGCTTGATGGTGCCGCTGCAGGCATGCTGGTATTTGCATTGGCTGCAAGACTAGCTGCTTGATAAGCGGCTGACGCTTGTGCACCCGAATCGGCTACTTGAGTCGTCTGATTTGCAGCGGCTGCTTGTTTTGCAGATCCGGTTTGTGTAGTTGTTACTGCATCTGGCTTAGCCGTTGTTGCCTCTTCTTGGTTATTTGAAGTCGGTTGTGCAACTTGTGTCGTTTGCGCAGAAGCTGCTGAGCTACTCTGCGTGCTAGAAGCAGATACAGTGCCATTTGGCTGTTTCGTTAGTGTCACAGGAGAAACGGTTAGTGTTGCCGCATCAACTGTTTGCGCGGGAAAGTTAAGTGCAGCGCCACCAAACAAAAGTACGAATGCCGAGGCAACGACCCATTGACTGCCTCGTTTATACATTTTCTTCCTATCATTGACTACATGTTCTGTAAATCGGTTATATAACATGTCTTCTCCTCCAATAACATCAAATTATGCCCGATGGAACTAGGTACAAAATTTATTATATTTAGCGATTAGGTATATTGTGCCTAGGAAAGTCTCAACTGTAAGTTTTCACAGAATTTGAATATGAGCCAACTGACATTTCGGCCAGAAAAATAGCGACTTTCATACTCCCTTGACTATATAGGAAATATGAAGCCGCATTTTGTTGACTAAAATTTTCTACGCAGAGTTTGCCTGCTGGGCATATCCTGCCTATCGAATTTTTTATACTTAGAACAGTTTAAAAGTTGGGCGAGTATTTTTTAGGTGCGCCCGTTTCTAAGGAGAAGGTAAATGTCAGGAAAAATTGTCGGTACCATCGCATTCATACTTGTTTTTTTAATTTTGTGGGCCATCATATCCGTGATAATGAGTCGTCAAAAATTTAAGTCTCAATCCTCAGTAGACCTATTTTGTCCAAACTGCGGCGCAAAAGTATTACCAGATGCGAAGTTTTGTACCGTCTGTGGAGCCAAGCTGAATTTGCTTCCAAAAATTGTTAAGAAGAGACACCCCGCTTACATAGCTTTTGCAATCACTTCCGGAATGAGTATTTTGTTGCTACTCGGCATGGCAGGATTCTCCGCCTTGTCTCCGACATCTCACCAAGCTTCGAAACAATCTCAGATAACCGATCCAAATCAATTGTCATTTGAAACCCTGAGTCGAAAAGATCAATTGCGGGAGTTAGTTTTATATGGATACGGGAATAGTAAAACATTTCAGAAATTACATACTTCAATCATGTATAGCGCTCCTCGTCTAGATCTTTCAGTTGTTGCTGTTAGTCATACCTCATATAGTGTCATGCCTTACGGAACTGGATCTGGTGGTTCACCAGAAATCCAAATTGTTCAGGTGCCAACTAAAGATAAAAAGGGAAAGAAAACCATTGTCTACTTTGGAATGGCCGGTCCCGGTGCATTTACCCCAGATGCTGGATCGCCTGTAAACGTTAGTGACGTTGATAACTATTGCAATGCCCAAGGTGGTGTTAAAGCTTTAAAAACAATCAAATTCAAATATTACAAAGGGACACCGCCAAACCAAAATTAATTCAACAACAAGCTTGAAATAAGCGTCCTCGAATTTAAAAGCAAAAAGTACAGAGAACTCGGCTTAATTTTTTTGTTCAGATTTTCGTTTCAATATTATGTGCAACTTGATTTTTTACATTACAGTCACAGATTGACATTAAGATATTGTTTAGGGGAGTTGGGAAAATGGATAGCTCAAATAGGAACTTTATTTTCTGTCCACATTGCGGTGAAAAGAACTTGATTGGAGCTAAGTTCTGTACTCACTGTGGACATTCGCTTGTAAATATAAAGACCGGCACTTCTTTTAAAAGCAACACAGCGGCAAAGAACTCTAAAGAAAGAAATTCAAATACTGCAACAAACAATCGCTTAGAAATGAAATCAGCTACCAATCCGAATCGACTGCGTAAAGTGCGCTGGAAGCCATTACTCATAACAGCCATAGGGGTCGTGGCTGTTATACTAGCTATTATTGGTGGAAAAGCATTTTTAGACTACAGTAATCAAGTCAACACTATTTGGTATTCTAATTCTAATCCTGACGCCAAACCGGAAAAAAAAGAGGACATTGACTCAATGACTTATGTCGCTCTTCGAGTTTCCGGAAACCGAAAAGAAGCAACGTTTCTAGCACCTCCATCTTGGTTGATAGGCCCTGTGCTTTTTGATTATAAAATTTCAGCAAAGACTGATAATGGTGACACATATACAGGAACTCTAACAAATGCAACCGCTTTTGCCTATCAGCATGCCAAACAAACTCAGTATCGCTCGCTTGAAGAAGGTAAGGCTCCTGACATATACTCAGTTGTATCTGGGGATGAATTAGCTTCCAAAGCTGCCAACAAAAATAATGTTCGAAAAATAGAGTTTCAGATTTTAAAAAATAACATTGTAAAAATAACTTACCTGGGCTTAAATGCCCCGATGAAAGGTTCAGTTTCTTTAAGAAAAAGAACAGGAAACGATTTTGGAACTGCAAAAATGATGCAAGAAAAACTAAGTAAAAAGAATGTTAAAAAAGTGAATGCCTTTAAATCTTCATCCCATAAATAACTTTTTCGAAATGAGAGGTACTGCTTGATAAGCTAGTATACTGAGGCAGGCCAGCATCAAACTTATATAATCCGTATCTTCATTGATCCATTTAGAATCGATTGTTATTTAAAGTAACTTGCATACTTAAAGTGTCGCTCACAGAATGCCTACTCAAGAGGTTTCTGCTCGCATAATAGCCTTCACCACCTTCATCAAAAAAAGTATTGGAAATCACCATCCCCACGACCACTGCTATCATCCCCGCTACCACCGTGCCAACATAGCTGCTGTGGACATTCATGACAATGATGCGTGTCAAAGTAATAAGTCCTGCCTTGATCGCAGCTCTTATCTTTTTTACCGTTTCTCGTAACTCGCGAGTCCATAAAATCTGCAGGGCAAACAAACATACCGGCATCTTTGTTGAAGTTCCAAGTCTGGACTGGAGTCCTTGATCCGTTGAGATGATTAGATAGAGCTTTGAATATAACTGAAAGTGATCACGCTTGGCAAGTTTCAGATTTTCCCCAGACGAGGCGATATTACCGATCACTTCTTCAACCCTCACAACATTTTTTCTATTTTGATTAACTAAGCTTTCCAGAAACTGCCCATCACATTTTGACATAAGAGTGGCAGCTCGTTTCAGTTCAGCGGCTGTCAATCAATAAATTGCTGCGGCTAACAATTAGCACTATGACATCCTTAAAAATAACCGCCATGAAATGCAGGATTAACGCTGCTTTTTTAGATAAATCTTGAAAAATTTCAACATTTACCGGTAATTGTACGGCGTTTAAAAAATAATAACAAAAGCTCGATATTTTTGTGTACATTGTTTGTAGGAAGCTAGCCCTCTGTGTTGTGAGCATTATGTCGAAAACAAACACGAGGTGATTTGTCTAACATTCAATTATTAACGAATACTGAACTCTGCAAGGTAAACGGTGGTAGTAACGCTCTTGACTGTGCTGCAGGAGTCGGTGCTAGCCCACAAAGGGGACTGATTTTTTGAAAACTCTTTCCAAGATTGCTCATATCGTCAGTGCCTTGTCAGGCGTTATTTTAGTCATCACCATCATTTCCATTCCAAAATACGACAGTATGGCACTGAATGTGTTTATTCTGACAGTCTCAGCAACAATGATTATTGATAACTATAGTCGAGAATGCTAAGACAAATTTTTAATAAAGTTCCACTCTCTCAGAATTTCACAAATTAAATACCTTGCCGCTAACAACAGCCTCTACTTTGCAGCAATTCGCAAGCAAAGCAGAGGCTGTTATTTTGCGGGAAAAGTGTACCTTCTGTCTCAAACACATGTATGGTTATGCTTTGATTTTCTGTTGTTAACGAAAGAAAAGATGTGCGATGGCACTTTTTATTGATAAGGTGAAGTCTCGCAAAATTTTCGACTCACGCGACAACCCAACAGTGGGGTTGATATCATTTTGTCTAGCGACACCGTTGACCAAGACGTGATACCTTTAGGGGTTTCTACTGGAAAAAGAAGCTGTTAAACTGCACTATAGCGGTGATCGGCAGGCACACTTGCCAGTTAGGCAAAAAGTATCCCTGAAGTCATCATCCCCACAACCACGGCTACCATCCCCGCTACCACCGTGCCAACATAATAAAAGATCGCCATTGACCACCGCCGATTTTTAATCAGGATAAACGCGTCTGCCATGAACGTTGAAAAGGTCGTAAAGCCGCCGCAAAAACCGGGCAGTAGGAACAGTCGAAACGCTGAGAGCGTTGGTAAGCCAACTAAAAGTCCTGCCAGCAATGAACCCAGCACATTGATGAGTAGCGTCGCCAACGGCTTGCCGGGCCAGAGCATTTTCCCTAATACGGTTATACCGTACCGGCAAACAGCGCCGAGACCGGCTCCGATACCAATTAAGATCACCATTGTTTTTTGTCCCTTCTTCCAACGAGTTTCGAGGCCAAGAATCCGGCTGTTGCTGCTAGCAGTCCGCCCAGCAGATTGAGCATCAACAGTAGTGTGGCATAAATCGCATGCCTTGGTGCCAAGGTCGCAAAGTCCAGCATGAGCGTGGAGAATGTCGTGAAACCACCGATGACACCTGTCCCGAGGGCAAGCAACAGCCATTCAGGCAGATCGAACTTCATATCCAAGCCATAAGTGGTGAAGGCCAGTAAAAAGCTGCCGATTAAGTTCACAATGCTTGTCCCCATCATGGTTGTGCCATCGTGGGTCACGCCACTGATGACATATCGCAAAATGCCACCAATAAAACCGCCAGCAAAGACGGCCAACAACCAACTAACATGTATTTTTTCACGATGCTGCATCATGATCTCCTTTCGTGGGAACGCACTCGCTGACGCAGAAACCTCTGCATAAACATATCAGGCTAAGATCTGTCACTTTGTCCTGAGGCCATTTATGCTGCAATTTTTAAAAGCACCAGCTCATACTCAGAAAAAAGACACCTACCCTGATTTGCTCAAGGTAGGTGTCATCAACTTGCGTATAGGCGAACACCATCGCCATTTAATTTATTGAAAGTATAGCAAATGTTTGGTCCGAACATCAACAACAATGAACGTGGTTTGTGCATATCTTGACACACACAAAACGAGTTGTTATTTTGTTCGTATATACGTGATATATTAAAACAATGCGTAGATAAGAACATTCTCCTGAAATCTAATTGGTCTCTCAATGGTAATGGGTTCATCCTAGTCGCACTTACAAGCCAACTGATGATCGCTTTTTCACATCAACAGCCGCGCTACTGCTGGATCAAGTTCAATTAGTTGCACTGCACAAGTATATTGACCGCTTCACGACCTCTAAGGTATAATTAAGGAGTTGAAAAGAGGCCACCGGGGTGCGACCCGATGACCTCGACGCAGTTCAGATGACGATTTGGTAAAAGCTAATCCTTGAGGTTAGCTTTTTTGATAATCGCGTACGCTTTGGCCATACTGGTAATCAGTATGCTAAGCGCAACGATAATCGACGCCACATCCAACGCGGCGAACCCCTTTCGTCTCCTGATTTTGGCATGGCTATCACCTCCGCACTTCAAAAAATGTTGAGGGGTGTGTGCCATCCAATCTGCTGGACTAAGAAAAAGGGTAATTAGTCCTCTCTCTAAGCTTGCTTTCAGTCTATAGGTTTTCCCGAATGCGGTCAATAAGAAAAATTGGTCTTTCGCACTCAAGTTAATCTCCCTCTTGCACCCAAAAAGAAAAAAGCGTACGCTCTATTCGTATAGAAGAACAGGCGATGATGTTCGCCGCAAATGATTGTGTAGCAATCTGATGACGTCTACTGAAACGACTTTTATGTCGCTTCGGTAGGCGTTTTTTTCGTTGTTACCAAAAGGAGAGATATTATGATGGCACTTTTTATTGATACAGTGAAAGCTCGCGAAATTTTCGACTCACGCGGCAACCCAACAGTGGAGGCTGATGTCGTTTTATCTGATGGCACCCTTGGTCGAGCCGAGGTACCTTCAGGGGCTTCTACTGGTGAAAAAGAAGCGGTTGAGTTGCGCGATGGCGGTGATCGACTGGGCGGTAAAGGTGTGCTGAAGGCGGTCAATCATGTCAACACGGCGATTAATCAAGCCTTGCATGGTGTTTCGCCTTTTAATCAGGCTCACGTTGATCAGATCATGATTGATTTGGACGGCACCCCGAACAAGGCCAAGCTTGGCGCAAATGCTATTCTTGGCGTCTCAATGGCCACGGCTCGGGCCGCTGCCTTGGCCACCCATCAGCCACTTTATCGTTATCTAGGCGGGACAGATCTAGAGTTACCACAAACCTTCCACAATGTGATCAACGGCGGTGAACATGCCGATAATGGTATTGATATTCAGGAATTTATGATCACCCCAGTTGAACGCACGTCTTTTCGTGATGGTTTTGAGAAAATTACGAACACCTACCATACCTTGAAAAAGGTCATTGAGAAAGCTGGTTACACGACTGGGTTGGGTGACGAAGGCGGCTTTGCCCCTGACTTGAAGAATTCCGAAGATGCTTTGCAAATGCTACATGACGCGATTCTTCAAGCCGGCTACACCCCCGGTAAGGAAATTGCGATTGCTTTTGATGCGGCGGCTTCTTACTTCTACAACCACGACACCAAAAATTATGATTTTGAAGGCAAAACCTACACGCCAGACGAACTTGGTGCTTACTACATCAAGCTGCTTGATCAATTTCCTGAAATCATTTCGATTGAAGATCCTTACGGCGAAGACGACTGGGATAACTTTGCCAAGTTTACCGCCAAGTACGGCAAGCGTATCCAGATCGTGGCTGATGATCCAGTCTGCACCAATCCGAAGTTGATCACAGAGGCTATTCAAAAAGGCATGGCTAATTCGATTCTGATTAAGCTCAATCAAATCGGTACTGTTACTGAAACCCTCGAAGCGATTCGCTTAGCCCGTAAAAACGGCTACACCACGATGATGTCCCACCGCTCTGGCGAAACTGGCGACACCTTTGTTGCTGACTTCACCGTTGCCACCAACGCCGCCCAACTTAAAGCCGGCGCCCCAGCTCGGTCTGAGCGCGTCGAGAAGTACAACCAGTTGCTGCGGATTGAAGAAGAACTCGGAAACGTCGGCACGCGACTGGCACACTTTCCAGATAGCGTTCAATTCGACTAAGTTTCCAGAGCGTGAACTGGCGCGATTAGAAACCGGAGCATAATCAATGACGAGACCGAGCGTTTAACGACGATCGATCTTTTTTTCTGAAAGGATGTCGATGAAATGACTCAATATGGCGGTCTTTCACAATCTGAAGCAACTGCACGTTTACATTCAGATGGTTTCAATGAGGTTAAAGAGCCCACCGTCAGTTTTATTCAAGGCGTACTCGCGCGTCTGTGGGAACCTTCCGCTTGGATTTTGGAGGCAGCTTTAGTTGTCGAAATCGTTCTTGGTAAAGGTATTCAGGCAGGTTTTATTGTGCTGATGTTGCTGTTTGCGGCTGTGAATGGCGCGATTCAATCAACGCGGGCTCGGGCGGTTTTACGCAAGCTATCACATGAATTGACCCCGCTTGCGGCCGTGAAACGTTCTGACAATTGGGTCACAAAACCCGCAAAAGAGTTGGTCGTCGGCGATTTAATTAGTCTGCGTCAAGGCGATATCATCCCCGCTGATGCTCGCCTTCTGGACAACGCGATTCAAGTCAACGAAAGTAGTATCACTGGCGAAGCTGCCTCGGTTCATCGGCAGGTCAATCAAACTGTTTATGCTGGAACCGAAGTGCTGACTGGACACACGCTTGCTGTCGTGACAGCAATTGGTGCAGACAGTCGTTCAGGGAAAACGATCACCCTGCTCAACCAATCAGCCGCACCCGGTCACTTGCAGCAACTGCTCGGTCGAATCATCAACGACCTTGCGATTCTCGATAGTGTGCTAGCCATCATTCTGATCGTTGCCGCTTTAATTCGTGGTGAAAACTTGATCAGCATGTTTCCCTTTTTGGCCATGTTGTTCATTGCAACGATCCCAATTGCCATGCCTTCCAGCTTTGCGGTGGCAAATTCAGTTGAAGCAAAAGTGCTTAGTCGTGACCATGTTTTAGTTAGTGATCTGTCTGGCATTCAAGAAGCGGCTAATCTTGACGTGTTATTGGTTGATAAAACCGGCACCATCACTGAAAACAAGCCTGTCGTTGTGACGTTTACAAATCTGTCGGACCTGCCTGACGAAACCGTACGAGCTTACAGTGCTTTTGCTTGTGACCAACAACACCCTAGTGTCATCGATCAAGCTATTTTGACATTCACTAGTAACAATCATGTTGAAGCAACCCTGAGCAACTTCACACCGTTTACTGCCGAAACTGGCTATGCAAGTGCAACCATCACAATTGCTGATCGTTTGCTGAAAGTTCGTCTTGGCTCTTTAAAAGTGCTACAGTCACGTGATCCTGAATCACCAAAACTACCACCCCTAGCCTTAGATGCAGGCCGCTCAGTCGCTGTCTCAATTAATGAGCACCTTGTTGGCGTCTACATTCTTGAAGACACTATTCGGGCCGATAGTAGGCAAGCCATTGAAGCTATTAAAAAACGCGGTGTGCAGCTGGTCATGCTCACTGGCGATAATGTCAAAACGGCGCAGCCCATTGCTTTGAAAGCCGGTTTGACAGGTCAAATCGTAGCCTTTTCACAATTACCCGCCACCTTTTCTTTGCAGAATCTAGCTGGCATTGCCGAGGTAAAACCGGAGGACAAACTAGCTATCGTCCAGCGATTGCAAGCCAGTGGACACATCGTTGGAATGACCGGAGATGGCGTGAACGATGCCCCTGCTATCAGGCAAGCTGAAGTCGGCATTGCAGTTGAGAATGCCGTGGATTTAGCCAAGCGAGCAGCTAAAATGATTTTGCTTGAACCCGGTTTAACCTCCATTATTGAGATTCTTGATAGCGGTCATCGCGTTTATCAGCGCATGATGACGTGGACCATCACCAAGTTATCGCGAACCGCCGAACTGACGATCATCCTAACGCTAGGTTATTTACTGAATCATTTTCTGCCGTTGTCATTAAACGCGATGATCCTTGTTGCCATCTTAAATGATCTCGTGACATTGGTACTTGGTACTGATCGCACCAGCATCTCCCACCATCCTGAAAACTGGCACTTAGGCAAACTCGGTTTTATCAGCGGCACACTCGCAATCGGCTGGACGCTCGTTGGGATGATCATCTTGACGCTGCTCACCAACCTTCACATAGCTCAAGGTCAGATAAGCACCATCATTTTCAACTATCTGATCTTCAGTGCCATGCTGACCATCCTGATCACCCGCAGCAATCGCAACTTTTGGCGCAGCAAACCAAGCCGCGCTGTTATGACGGCGATCACGATTAATATCGTCCTCACAATCACCCTTTCATTACTCGGCTGGGGCATTGTGGCTATTCGGGCAACAACAATTTCGGCGGTTCTAGCCATCACGCTGGTAACAGGTGTGCTATTAACTAGGATGCGGCGACTTCTCTAATATTGTTTTCCAAGCAGAATAAAAAAGTAATAACAGTGCAGTTAGTCTAATGAATTTTATATAATTTACGTTATTTTTCGTCACGATCCGGGCACCGAAATTTTCAAAAAATCAGAAATGTTGTATCGGGTTAACCTCATTATCGTTCTGCACCAGACTAAATCCAAGTATAACGGTCATCAAAAAGCAGGCCGTTTGTGTAAAATCCGAACGAAATGTATAAAATGTAAAATTATTGTAAAGTTATTGATTCAGATATTATAAAAAAGTATGATTTGAATGTTCAAGTGACTTGTTCGTCTCAGTTCACTCTTTTGCGTCGCCGAGACAAGCAAGGTTCTGCTTACAAATGATTGATTCTACTTTTATGGAGGAAAACTGATGAAGTTCTGGAAAAGAATTGCAGTGGCTGGGATGGCAACCATTGCTGCGTTATCGCTGGCTGCTTGTGGTAGTAAGAGTAGTTCTAGCAGCACAAGTACAAGCAATAGATACACCCCCAAGTCATTAAATATTCAGTTTGTACCATCAAGCAACGCCAATACAATCGAAGCAAAAGCAAAACCTCTGGCTAGTTTGCTGAAGAAAGAGCTTGGCATCCCTGTCAAAGTCACCGTTTCGACAGACTACAACTCAATTGTCGAAGCTATGAAGAGTAAACAAGTCGATGTTGGGTTCTTACCACCTGATGGTTACGTTCAGGCACACGCGCAAAAGGCAGCCGACGTTTTGTTGATGGCGCAACGATTTGGGATCAAACAGCCGGGTGGGAAAAGCACCGACAAACTAGTTGATTCATATCGTTCGATGATTGTTGTTAAAAAAGGCAGTAGCATCAAATCTTGGAAAGATCTCAAGAATAAAAAAATTGCCGTTCAAGATGTTACCAGTTCCGCTGGCTATATTTGGCCGATTGCCGAACTGTCCCAAAAGGGTCTCGACATTGTTAAACAAGATACCTTGGTTACTGTCAAAGGTCACGATCAAGGTGTCATGTCCGTGCTAAACGGTGATACCGATGCCGCCTTTGTTTTTGAGGATGCCCGCAATATTGTCAAAAAAGATGTTCCTGACATTATGGACAAGGTTGAACCCATCTACTTCACAAAGCCAATTCCTAATGACACGATTTCCGTACGTCAGGACATGAGTGCCGCCTTCCGCAAAAAGCTTAGCAAGGCTTTCATCGACATTGCTAAGACAAAAGAAGGTCATGCGATTATCTCAAGTATTTATACACATGAGGGCTATGTCAAAACCACAGATAGTGCCTTCAACATTGTGCGTAAGTATGACAAAATTGCCACTGGTGAATCAAAAAGCAAGTAAAGCAACGTTGCAAAAGCGCTAGCCACCTAGCGCTTTTGCTATACATGGAGGAAGTTTGCATGTCAGAAAGTAACCACCCAGTTATTGAGTTTGACCACGTCTCAAAAATCTATCCTAACGGTGTCGTAGGCCTTAAAGACATCGATTTAACCATTAATCACGGCGAATTTGTAGTTGTCGTTGGCTTGTCAGGAGCCGGGAAAAGTACACTGATGCGGGCCATCAATCGGCTTCACGACATCTCTGAAGGCGATGTACGTATTGATGGTGTTTCCATTACCAAAGCAAAAGGCAAGAAACTATTGAATATTCGTCGGAAAATCGGGATGATTTTTCAAAGTTTTAACCTAGTCAACCGCTCGTCAGTCTTGAAGAATGTTTTAACTGGACGAGTCGGCTATTATCCAACTTGGAAAATGGTACTAGGTTTATTTTCCGCTGAAGACAAGCAACGTGCTTACGATGCCTTGCGGACAGTAGAATTGGAAGATAAAGTTTATACCCGTGCCGACCAACTTTCCGGTGGTCAACAGCAACGCGTGGCGATTGCACGTGCCCTTACGCAAACCCCAACGATTATTCTCGCAGACGAACCGATCGCCAGTCTTGATCCTCAAACCACAAAACGGGTGATGGATGACTTGCGGCGAATTAACCAAGAAATGGGCATTACTGTCGTGGCTAATCTACATAGCGTTGAGGTTGCTCAAGCTTATGCTACTCGCATTATCGGTATTCGGGCGGGTCAAAAAGTGTTTGACGGTCCGGTTGCCGAAGCCACTGATGAAATCATAGCTAGTATTTACAGCGGTAATGAGCAGGAGGTGTCATAATGACAGCTCCTACGTTACCGAAACGTCAGCTGCAATGGCGCAAGTGGCTGCTTACTGGCATCATGGTACTTGGTTTAATTTGGTCGATTGGGATCACCAATGCAAATCTCGGGTTGTTTTTTAAGAATTTCAGTCAATTCACTGTCATTTTTACCGAAATGGCGCATGTTGACTGGAGTTACGCTTATTACACAATCGATCCGATGATTCAGACACTGAAAATGGCAATCATTGGCACCTTGATTGGCTCTGCCGTTGCTTTTCCATATGCCCTTTTAGTTTCGCGCAACATTGTGACTAATAAAATTGTGGTAGGCATTTTTCGCTTTGTGCTCAATATTGTCCGTACCATCCCCGATCTCATGTTAGCGGCACTTTTTGTCGCCATTGTCGGAATCGGACCAGTGGCCGGTATTTTTGCGTTAGCGATCTTTACTTTTGGGATGGTTGGCAAGCTGTTTTATGAAGCAGTTGAAACGATTGATCCTGGACCGCTTGAAGCACTTAAGGCAGCAGGTGCAGGCCGAATTGAAATGATTCGTTTTGCAGTGTTGCCGCAGATCGCAAATTATTTTGTTAGCTTCGTCTTGTATGCTTTCGAAATTAACGTTCGGGCTAGTACGGTGCTCGGCTATATGGGAGCTGGCGGGATCGGTATTTACTTGCAACAGGCATTATCCATGTTTCGGTATGATCGGGTCGGTTTGATTGTGCTAGTTATCTTTGCTGTTGTACTTGTCATTGACTACATTAGCGGTAAGGCTAGGGAGGTGCTTCTATGAATCGCTCAGCTTCATTGCCAAAGGCCCCCCTGCAGCATCGTTGGCGCAATTGGTTACTGACAATAATCACCTTAGCGATTATCGTTTGGTCATTCACAGGTATGCCAAGTCTTGAAATCAAACCCAATGCGTGGGTCGTTACCAAGTCAATCGCTGCGGGGTTGGCACATCCCGATTTTAGCTATGTTTGGACAGGTGATGGCGAAGATCTGACTTCTACGCTGCTGCAAACCTTGGGGATCGCCTTTTTAGGGACGTTCATTTCAGCTATTATTAGTCTGCCATTTGCTTTTTGGGCTGCGAACACACAGCACAAGTTTTGGCTGACGACTCGTTCTGGCAAATTTGTCTTGACTGCCATTCGAACTTTTCCTGAAATTGTCCTGGCGTTAATGTTTATCAAAGCCGTTGGTCCAGGCTCTTTTGCTGGCGTACTAGCAGTTGGCTTTCATAGTGTTGGCATGCTCGCAAAGCTTTTTTCCGAAGCGATTGAAAACATGAACAATCGTGCCGGAGAAGCCGTGATTGCTGCTGGTGGCAATCGATTGGATGTCACTGTGATCGCCAGTTTGCCACAATTGATCCCAGAGTTTGTTTCTAATACACTCTACCGTTTTGAGTTGGCCATTCGTTCAGCATCGATTCTTGGTATGGTGGGTGCTGGCGGTGTCGGAACACCTTTGATTTTCGCTATTCAAACCCGTTCTTGGTCTAGAGTGGGCATCATTCTGTATGGCATTATCATTTTAGTAACCCTCACCGACTGGCTTTCTGGTTTTCTGCGGAAACGGTTAGTATAAAGTTCGTTGAAATCCTAACATGTCGGATCACTTGCAGATGAAGGTCCGCTCTTCTTCGACCAAAAGTGAGAGGTTGTTTTGTTCAGCGGCAGTCGTTCAATGATCAATTGATTTGATGGAAAGGGATTTTCAAGGCCGAGGTTCGCTTAATTCTGTTTTTGATTTCAGAGACAATGAAAAGGTACATCAAGGCCATTTTCATGCATAACCACAGATTGATGCTGGAAAAATGCCAGAAGCACTCAGCATTGAAAAATGTCCCGTTAAAAAAATAGTTGTGATTGCTGTATGATGCCATGGTCCCATCAAAAAAGACTCCCTGAGATATTTCATCTCAAGGAGTCTTTTTTATCCAGCAAGTCCCGGGCTGCAACTGATCAGTCGCTACCACTGACTAATGTTGTCTTCATATCCACCTTCTCGGTCACAACACCTTCTTGATAAAAGGTATTCGCGATTTGATTTTCTTCATCGACAATGCTGCTATCTGCTTTAACGAGCGCCATGGCATAAGTTCGGCGTTCAACCATTTTTTGAATCACAGCGTCTGATAGTTTCAAGGTTTTACTGAGCATGGCAATGAGTTGTGTGTGGTGATTATTGGCCCACGTCATATCATCGTTGATATAGGTTGTCAGCAATTTGCTTAGCGCGGTGTGAGTTTTGGCATAATTTTGGGTTGAGATCAGGAAGTCACGATTCTTTGCCAAGCCGGTGCCGTTTGTCAGCAACTTGGCCCCTTGATTGACTTGTGCTGTTGCCGTATACGGATCCCAAGTGACCCAAGCATCCACACTGCCTTTTGCAAAAGCGACCGATGCTGAACTTTGATCCATATTCACTAATTTAACATCATTGGTGGACAAACCTGCCTTTTTTAAGGCCTGAATAATCAAGTATTGGGCGGCAGTGCCTTTTTGATAGGCGATCGTCTTGCCTTTCAATTGCTTGAGATTGGTGATCTGGCTGTTCTTACCAACAAGAATACCGCTGCCATATTCCTTGGTGGCACCAGCAGCAATCAGCGCAATATCCGTGCCAGCAGCTTTTGCTGTCACTGGCGGCGTATCGCCAACGCGAGCGTAGTCGATCGCCCCACTTTTCAAAGCAGTCATGAGCGCAGCACCATCAGAAAACTCCTTGAAGACGACTTGATAGCCTTTTGCTTTCATTTTTTTGATTAACTCACCGTGCTGGCGGGCAATGTCGACAGGATCGGCCTTTTGGTAGCCGATCGTGACTGTTTCCAGATCACTGGCCGCCGTCGTGGTCTGCGTATAGCCATAGACGGCAACACTAAGCCACATGATTAAGCCGATCACCAAGAACCAAAGGTGTTTTTTATGCTTCATAGGCTTGTCCGCCTTGCATCAGCTGTTTGCGCAGTTTCGGTCGGATTACTTTCCCAGTTGCATTGACCGGAAAGGCTTTGACAAAAACGACATCGGTTGGACATTCATACGCTGCCAAATGCTGGCGAGCGTAATCGATCAAGGCGGCTTTGGCTTTCATTGGGTCGCCGGTCACGTTTTGGCGAATGACAACCGCCGTGACTGCTTCGCCATAAAGTGCATCTGGCAAACCAATCACCGCTACTTGAGCAACCCAGTCTAACTCATTAAGGATATTTTCGACTTTTGCCGGGGCAACCTTTTCACCACCGCGATTGATCATTTCCTTACGACGGCCTTTGACAAACAGATAGCCATCTTCGTCTAAATAGCCAAGATCGCCAGTGAGGAACCAATCGTCTTTGAAAGATTCAGGATGCGGTTCGAGATAATCGTGAATGACGTGATCGCCGCGAAGAGCAATTTCACCTTCAACATACGGTTGCTGGCTCAAAGAACCGTCCGCCAGCATCAGTCGCAGTTCTGTACCCACCGGCTTGCCGGCAGACCCAATTTTTGGTGCATTAATTGGATTTAAGGTACTCTGACTCGCCGTCTCAGTCATGCCATAACCTTCGAGAATCTGCGTATGAAAATACGTCTGAAAGGCTATCAACTTATCTTCTGGCAATGCAAACGAGGAACTGCGGACGAATCGCAAATGAATGTCAGGGTGATAAGCTTTCAAGGCGTTTTCGTTCATGAGCAAAATCGAAATGATTGTCGGCACAACTGAAACCCACGTGACATGGTTGTCTGCGATGAGCGGCCAGAATTTGCTAGCGGAGAACTTCGGTGCGATGACAAGTTTGCCACCTGAAAGTCGGGTAGCCAAAACCGAAATCACCTGCGCATTGATGTGAAACATCGGCATCACGACCATGGCGATATCATCAGCTGATAAGGCATGACTTTTGGCATCGTGTTGGGCCGCATTCAACAACATGCGATGGGTTAAGCCCACGCGTTTCGGCTTGCCAGTTGTGCCCGAAGTGTTGAGGATCAAAGCCAGATCCTCTTCTTTTGGCCGTTTCTGCGGCGCGTTTATGCGATACGCAAGCTGACTGGCATCAGTTAAAATCGCTAGCGCTGCGATAGTATGCAGACGAAGCCGACTGCACGGCACCAATGGTTCTGCCAGCTTTTCGCCAACATCAGGCAAGGTTATAACTGCCTGATAGTGATACAATGACCATTCCGCCTTCAGTTCTGGCAACGGGGTCGCGGCAGCAATCGGATGGACAACCGCACCAATCTCCCAAAGTGCCTGATTTAACGCCAGATGGACGGGAGCGTTTGGCAAAGCGACAAGAATCTGATCCCCTGCACCGATTTTCAGTTTATTCAACTGGTCACGCAAGACTGCGACGTCCTCTTCAAGATCGCGCCCAGTATACCAAGTATCGGCAGCGACTGATTTCACAATTGGGTAATCACGCTCATTTATTAGATTCTGAGACAACAGATCGGTGAGTTTGCTCATGATTCAAGACTCCTTTCGATGAAACTGACAAGGACTGCGGACGGCCAATCAGCCACCCAAACGGCGCGATCCGGTGGCATAGCCAAGCAATGGTAAATGAAACAGCTAGAATAAAGATATAGCCGATTGGTAGTAGTAAGATCAACATGCCATTGCTAAAACCACCGAGACTCAACAAGCCGCCTAACAGGCTAATAGCAATGGTTTGACAAAGATAAACGCCGAAAGAAACTTGGGCACCATGACCGATCAGTCGTGCCAACCAATGTTCGGGTCGCTTCGTATGCCAGACCGCGTATCGCTGGCCTAATACGAATACAAAAGCGATCATCACGACATCGTAGATCAACATATAAGGTTGGTGCGGCGAAACAGCGGCGTTGTGACCAAAGTTCAGAACTTGTTTGTTAAAAACATAGAGACCAATGGTGCCAATACTGAGACTCAAAGCACCCCAGCCGATTAACACCTGATGGGCAAGAAGCCATTGCTTGACCTTTTCATAGTGCATGCTGACGAGTCCACCGCTAATGAAGAAGAACTGATAGGTGAAAACATTGACCCCATAGGCCTTAAACCACCATAACCAGTTGCTTGTGTTGACATGTGGCAACCCATACTTAATGCCGATGACTAGCAGCATTTGAACGCCGAAGCTAGCGACGACTAACCTGATATGATGACCAGCCGTCCGTTTAAATAGCCACAGCATGGCTGGAAACAATAGATACAATTGTAAGGTGACCAAAACGTAGTAGAGGTAAAACTGATCGCCATGCAGCAAGGCACTGAGATAGTCTGGCCAGAAGTTGGCGATGGTAAAGCCGCCAACACCAAGCAGTACTGAACCTGCCAATAATAAAGTGTTCCACAAGACGTAAGGTACGCCGACTGTTGTGAAGCGTTTTTTGTAAAACAGCGGCCAATTGCGCTGACGCCGGTAATACACCATCGTCAATACCAAACCGGTCATAAACATGAAACCCATTCGCGTAAAATGAATCATTAAATGTGTGGCTAAGAATCCAGTACTGATTAAACCGCTGGATGTTTGATGCTGAAATGCCGTTGTCGTGTGATTCAACAGCACCCCTGCAATAAAAATCAAACGCATAAGATCAATTTCATATAGATAAGGATGCTTAACTTTTTTCGGCTCGCGCCGCTCGCCGTCATTCGCCTGCTTCATGTTGTCACCGGCTCAGACACAATCGCGTTCAAAACTCGCGCCGCTGTGTTCGCAATTTTCTCTGGTGATTGACCACGAGCACCGCTTGTTTCGTATGCCAGCTTGCCATCTTTGACAACCACAATGCGATCGGCCATGCGTGCAGCTTCATTAACATCATGCGTGATGAGCAAACTGCTTAAATGCTGTTTTGTGAAAATATCAAGGATCAGATCCTGCATATGTTGCCGCGTCAAGGCATCTAATGCGCCAAGCGGTTCATCGAGCAACAGTAACTGCGGCTTAGCTAACAACGCTCGCGCCAACGCCAGCCGCTGCTTTTGACCACCTGAAAGTTGCACGGGATAACCATCGCTTTTGTCAGCAAGGCCAACTGCTGTTAACAGTGACTTAGCTTGTTGCACGATAGCGGGATCGTGTGACCGAAAAGAAACGTTGTCCAAATTGGTTAACCACGGCAGCAAGCGATCATTTTGAAACATCATCCGCATGACCAGTCCATTTTGACGTTGGATGTCACCGGCAGTCGGCGGCTCGAGTCCTGCGATTAGGCGAAGAATGGTGCTTTTGCCGCCGCCACTCATGCCGACCAGTGCCAAGAATTCACCAGGGTACAAATTAAGATGAATGTCATGCAAGACAGTTTTATCGTTATAGGTTTTTTTAATCTGACGTAAACTAATAATTGGATCAGTCATGCCTCGACACCTCCTTGACGCCAACTAAGGAAGACTCTTTCTAAACTTTTCGCAATGAGGTCGGACACCTTGCCGAGCAATGCGTAGATCAAAATACAAAGCAGGACGGTGTCCATCCGCATAAATTCTTGTGCATTCGTTGCCATGTAGCCTAAGCCGGAACTCGAAGAAATGGTTTCTGCGACAATCAATGTGGTCCACATCACGCCGAGCGCGTACCGCACACCCATCAAAATGTTGGGTAAAGCCCCTGGAAAAATAATTCGCGTGAACAAGTCGCGCTTTGAAAGACCATAGGCATGCCCCATTTCAAGCAATTCTGGATTGGCCGTTGTTATACCTTGATAAGTATTGATGTAGATCGGGAACATGACCCCGATTGCCACCAACGATATTTTGGCCGATTCGCCAATGCCGATCAGAATAATCAGCAAGGGAATCAAGGATAGATGCGGAATGTTGCGAAGCATTTGAATCGGACTATCTAATAAGGCTCGGATTGGTCTGACCAAACCGTTCATCAGGCCAAGTACAAATCCGATACTGCCACCGATCGCAAACCCAGCTGTTGCACGATACAGGCTAATCGCAATATTTTTTGGCAATTCGCCACTTTGCCACAAGGTGATGCCATCTTGAATCACCGTTAAGGGTGCCGGAAGTAAGGAACTCGTGAGCCAGTTAAAACTGACCGCGGCTTGCCATCCAGCCAGTAATCCCAACGGCACGATCCAAGGCAGTACCTTGAACCAATTGATATGTCTTTTGGTCCGCGGCTTTGGCCGTTGCGTGAGTGTCGTGACTTCTTGCATCAGGGCCATCTCCTTTAAGTTGATGGTGTTCATACTAACGAGAGCAACTTAAAGCTGACTTAACTCCATTTGAAGAGTTTATGACCTAATCAGCATAAAAAAATGCCCTTTCAGCACGAATCATCAGCTGAAAGGACCGAAAGTTTGTCTAAAATGGTTCTTGACCAAAAGGAATTCATAATCAATAACATGGCGAGCACATTTGAGTTTTAAATCATTTAGCTTAATTCTGTCACTTCAAAATTTAAAAACGGGCATCAGGTGTTGGATGTCGCAAATGATTTTCGCCTTATTTTACGTGCCTGTACTTTGATATTTCACCAGAAAAAGCCGCCATAGTTGATAAACGAGGGTGAAGAAAGCAACCGAGATGCCAACAACCAGAATAGCAAAATACCAGCGGCCATCGTCAATGACCGTTGATTGCGGAATAGCGGCCACCCAACCTAATGGTAAAAACCAAGTGAGGATCATTTTTAACGGCGTATTGTAAATGGAGAGCGGATATTTTGAAAATTCAAAAAAGTCATAAACTGTCTCCGATAAATCTGCTAACCCTTGTGACAACAACGACACCATCCCGCCTAGTAAGGTTAAGGATAAGAAGATTAAAGAAGTGGCACAGCACATCAGCAGGACCAGCAAGAAAATAAGTAAAGGCATGTGCGAGCTGAATGCAATCGTGGTCAAAATCAGTACGGATATCGCCAAGTCACCCCAAGCATCTTCATCAAAACTTTCATTCAACAACTGGAAAAGCGGATTGACAGGTTTAACCAACAAGCCGTCAAACTTTCCTTTTCGCACATAATCCGCAATATTCAGCGTATTAATGAAAAAACAGCGAAAAATCGCAAATGAGGTGCTGGCAATGGCATACGTCGTCAACAGTTCCGTAAACGTATAGCCCTGAATCGTCGGGACTAACAAATATAAAAAGCGAAGTGCCGCAACATTGATCAAATTTTGAATCATCATGCCAGCAATTGAAAAATAAAAATCAAAATCGTAAATGGCTAATGATTTGAAATTAATTTTGAAATAGGTTAACAGTAAGCGCGCATATCTCGTCATCAGCTAACCTCCCTGAACCACAACACGTTGGATCGCTATTTTCAGCTGCAAGTGATAGACACCAAATAACGTGGCAATATAGAGGCTCTGCATGAACAATGTCGGCCAAAAGTCGGCAGCCTGCTGCTGTGATAACAACTTACCAATCGCACCGAACGCGTATTGAAATGGCAAAAACTGTGCGATTGTTTTCACCGCTGCTGGGTAAAAATTCACTGGAAAAACATTTCCCGACACGGCCAGCAGAACAGCAGCTTTAAACGTATTGATACCCCAAATGCTATAGGTGTAGAAAGAAAATAACCCTATGATCGCCTCGAGTTCAAAATACAGTACATATCCAAGCATGACCGCCATCACCAACAACGGTAGCGTCTGCCACGCAAGCGCTGACTGCCTCACCGCGACCAATAGGATGACATCAGGGATACCGATAAAAATCAACTTGCCAAATGAATAACCAACACTTTCCCAAAAATAATGGGTCAGTAACGGCACTGGCCGCAATAACAGGCGGGCGATATTACCTGTACGGATATCGTCGTGGATAGCAAAGCTAGTTTTCGGAAAGACAGCCGTCAATAGTTGCATGAAAATCAAATAAGTGATCGTTTCGGCAAAAACGGCACTTGGTCGATGCCGTAAAACACTTTGCCACAGAAAAAACATCACGGCAATCGAAATTAAATTGCCAAATAAGTAGAAGCCAAACGCATAGCGATTGGCGACACTCCTTTTCAAACCAATTCGAATCATCATCAGTCTTAACGTCATTGGCCGCCACCTGTTGTCAGTCCTGATGAAATGACATATTCTAAGCGTTTATTCGCAATCGTCACAGAAGCCAGCTCGGTTGTCGCGATGAGTCGCCTCATAAAATCTTGAACCTCTTTAGAAGATAGTCCCGCAACTCTAAAATTGCCATTGGGTAGTGTCTGCACCCCAACGTCAGCAAGAGCCGCTGGCAGATTAGCTGAATCAACGAGTGAAAATTCAATCTGTGATGGCGTCGCGATTTTTGCCAAAGCTTGTGCGGAAATGTCTGTCAACAGTTTTCCGTGATCAAGAATTAAAATGCGTGAGCAAATTTTTTCAACATCCTCAAGATCGTGCGAGGTGTACAACAAGGTCTTGCCTTCGACTTGTTGTAGGAACTTAACGATTTTTTTCTTAGTGACCACATCAAGGCCAATAGTTGGTTCATCCAAAATGATCAGCTCCGGATCATGAAGCAGCGATGCCATCACCTCCGCTTTCATCCGCTGACCTAAGCTTAACGTTCTAACCGGTTGCTGCAAAAAGTCTTTTGCGTCCAATAATGATGTTAAATGCTCAACCCGCGCTAAAAAATCTTCTTTTGAAATGCGATAAATCTCTTTGTTTAATAAAAACGTATCATAAACCGGGAGATCCCACCTAAGCTGACTGCGCTGCCCGAACACGATGCCAATGTGTTGCGCATTTCGCTGCCGATATTTTGTCGGATCTCCCGAAAATGTAGCAAGTGTCCCATTGTCCGCCCGCAAAATCCCCAACATCATCTTGATCAGTGTTGACTTTCCCGAACCATTTAAGCCGACAATGCCAACTTTTTCACCTGGCTCAACGGCAAAGCTGACATCATCAACCGCCGTGAAAAGTGTACGTTTCTTTTTAACAACGCCAATTTTTGCTACTTTTACGTATTGTTTAGTAACATGGTCTACCTCGATAAGCGCCATGAAGCTCCTTCTTTCGTTCAAATCCATGTGACCTCAATGTTAGTGTCAATAAAGACATTTGTCCGTTTTTGCTCAGCTTCATCGTGCTTCCTCCTTAGGCTTTAAAAGAATAACTCCTGACATGTGTACTTTAGTAGATTACAGAACGTTGTTTGCGCCGTCAAATAAAATCACTCGATTAAAGGCGAACATTGGCGGTTTATTATGCTTAGAATGTTTTTAACATGAATTAATCACATTTTTCATATCAAGACTTTTCTGTTGTATAATTCTAACTTTAATTTTTCAATGAAAAATACTACCCGACTTAAATGTCACTCCCATATTTTCGAGTAAAAAAATCTAACTACTGAAAAAGTGTTCACTAGAACCTTCACCGCCTTATTAAAGGTGATTTTGTTAGAAACCGATAGCAGCAAACCATTTCTAACTGACAAACAAATCCAAACTTGGATAGATTGGGTCCTCAAGTATCTGCAGGTCGAAACCGATTGGCGCGGTTATGTTTCGATAAAAAGGCTGGGCGCATGGCATTCATTGCCCATGGCAGTGATTTGCTTGCAGCGGCAGCCGCTCATCCTAAGATAACCACAGCGCAGCTTCAGCAGGCGTTGGATGTCGTCGCTAATGTCTTAGCTCAACAAAAAAAGCCCTTCCTAGACGATGAGGAAGAGAGGTTAGCCATGATCGTTTTACGTGTTAGTCAAAATCCAAACCATGCAACTGGCAGCATCAGCCGCTTTTTTAACGAGACCGACATTATTCGCTGGACTGATTATACAGAGCATCCGCATAACAACGAAGCTTATTATCGCGTCTCGTCGTGGAAGCGCCTGATGATGACGTTGTATTTTATGGCACCGTCTATGCAGCCAACACTGTTGCCGCTGGTGACAAAGTATTTTCAGAAGATGGGTTATCTCGATTAGGTTATGGGTTTGTCCCGTCCGCGCCGGAACTTACCTGCCCGTCTATACCAGTATTACCCGTCGCACTAGATGATTGATTGCCGCCGTCAGTTCCTGTTGACGAGCCTTGATCTGACGCTCCAGTACCAGTACCACTATTGTCGGCATTCGGCGTAGTTGTTGTTCCTGCGCCGCTATTATCCGTCACTGACCCGGAGTTACCGCCATTATTATTCGGCGCATACCAACTATTCCAAGTGTTGTTATACCCATATCCACCAGAGCTTGTACCTGTGCCTGTCTGCCCGTTACCAACGTTACCTGACTGGCCGGTTTCAGCAGATTGCCCACTAGCTGATTGGTCAGTCTGATCCTGTTGGCCTTGCACCTCAGAAGCTGTATTGCTACTCTCAGCTGTTTGACTAGCCTGACCTTCATCCTGCGTCATCTGCCGTAAGCGTTCAGCATAGCGTTCACTCAGATGCTGAATCTCAGTACTTAAAGTCTTAAAATTCTTATCATTGTAGACAATATCTCTCTGTGTATTAAGCACATCGGTTAAAGCATTTAACCCAGCGAGCTTCGCCTGAAGGTCTTTCTTCTTGATGTCTTTCAATTGGTCATCAGTCAGCTTATTTTTCTTCAGGCTCTTTTGATTCTTGTCAGTAAAATAGGCCTTTTCCTTGTTGATGAGTTCCTTATAAAGCGCTATGACCGGCTGTTTTCTATCTGCACGCAGCGAATACGCCTCACTACGCGTCTCAAGATTCGCCAGTGCCTGCAATCGTTTGGCATCATCCTTCAGCGCCACATTCTTTTTATGTTGTGCTCTTATAGCGGTTAATGTTTGATCAACCTTAGCATTGCGCGCTTGAATCGCTTGTTCAGCTTGCGTTTTGTTATGTCTTGCGACCCCAAAAATGAGTGCCGCAATCACGACGACCACGGCCAAACTAATTAAGACCAGTTTTCTCCTTTTCATCACTCAATCAAAATATGTAGATCACACACGGCGATCTATCTATTTTTTCCTCCAAAGTTTTATAGTTTAACGATTCCCCAATAAGTTAGTACCCAAATAGGTTTAATCCCAAGTTGTGCAAAGTTCTTTTACTAATTCTACCATGTGAAGTTTTAAAATGTTATAGGCGTCCATAAATCTTGCTTTCAGAAATCAGCATGCTTCAGTGCTTGCCATAGTTGCTGCCCTCGTGATACATTTTTGATGAGTACTAGCATGAGCTTTTTCATTTAACAAACAGCACAGTCATTCTTCCTTCCACAAATGGAACCTCAAAATAGCACAACTATTTAAACAAATAAATCCGACAATCCGAATGTGAGGATACTGATGAAAGCGACTTATAAAGATCAATCCGCCGAAGTTTGGGAAATTAGTAAAAACAACGAATTCCCTGACTGGGTCAAAGAAGCTTTTGAAAAGAACTACCTTGTTTGGTTGGATGACCGACTTCGCATTCTAATGGCCGGTTTATTTCCGCCAATGATCGAAAGCTTACAGCATGAGAAAGCCAGTGTTTTTCGCGTTCAAGGCGTTCAGTTTGGGATCGTGACCATTGGCTATCTAGGTGACTATTTGGACGTCACAAATCACCGCGTCGTCTCTAAGCAGCAGTTTGCTAAGCAGTATCGAATTGAAAAAACAGGTGACTAATTTTAATCCCACATTAAATAAAAACGCATGTGAACAGACTAGTTCAGACTAGATGATCACATGCGTTTTTTAACTTCAAAATCAGCTGATTATTTTTTCAGCGCAACAAAAAACACCTTCCCGAAAATCAGGAAAGTGTTGAGACGCCAAATGTTGATCGAATGATTAACGCTTGGAGAATTGTGAAGCTTTACGAGCCTTCTTCAGACCGTACTTCTTCCGTTCCTTCATACGAGGGTCACGGGTAAGCATGCCGGCCTTCTTCAATGGGCCGCGGAAGTCTGGATCGACGGTCAACAGGGCACGGGCAATGCCGTGACGAGTGGCGCCGGCCTGACCAGAAAAACCGCCGCCATTGACGTTAACGAGCACGTCATAGCTGCCAGTTGTTTCGGTGATACCGAACGGCTGGGATAAATCAGTGATCAGGTTTTCATATGGAAGGTAGTCGCGAACGTCTTTACCGTTCATCGTGATCTTGCCGGTGCCGGGAACCAAACGGACCCGCGCAACGGAGTTCTTGCGACGACCTGTACCTGCGTATTGTACTTGTGCCACAGTAATTGCCTCCTTAGATTAAGTTTGAAATGTCGAGTACTTCTGGCTTCTGTGCCAAATGCGGGTGTTCCTCCCCAGCATAGACATGAAGCTTCAAGAATTGCTGATGGCCAAGTGTATTCTTGGTCGGGAGCATCTTCTTAACAGAGTATTCAACGAGACGAGCTGGGTTATCCCGCAAGAGATCCCCAGCGATTTCATGTTTCAAACCACCTGGATGCTGGCTGTGGTGATAGTAAATCTTGTCTGAGGCTTTTTTGCCAGTCAACTTCAGTTTGGAAGCATTGATAATGATGACATTGTCACCAGTATCAACGTTTGGGGTGAATTGCGGCTTATTCTTGCCACGCAAGATCGAAGCAACGACAGATGAGAGACGGCCCAGCGGAATATCCGTTGCGTCGACCACATACCACTTACGTTCGATTTCACCTGGCTTAGCCAAAAATGTTGTACGCACGATTTGTTTCCTCCATAATTCTGTGCTTGTTTGAACACGTTAAGTTTCCGGGGCTTATCGTGGGGCAAACAATACCAGCTACTAGAATACCAACGATTGGCGTCTAAGTCAATGTAAAAATCGCAAAACGATCGCCGTGAAACTGTCGACTGCTCAGCAAACCAGTAGTGCCGAACCGCCTTATCTGGAACAGCTTTCTCATGCTATGTTTTTGAAAGGACGCACCATCATCCAGCACACTTATCAGTCTTGCTGGATAGTTCCTTTCTGTTGGACCCCTGTACAAAACATTTGCAACGCGCGATCAAGCGATAATTGGCGTTTGAATGTTATCCGGTTGCTAGTCGGACGCTCATTTGGTTGGAGATAAATTGATAGGACTGTCAAAAAATACAACGTCACTTCCCGAATTTGGTAATCCGGCGCGAGTCGTTGTTTAAAAACGGTAAAGAAACTGTCTAAGGGATTCAACAGGCCTTTTTGCCACGCTTGAAACACTTTGAATCGCGCTGCTTCATTTAAGTTGCCAATATCATGGAGCACCAACTGCAAGTTCATATCATTGTCGTCGGTTAACAAATGGCCCAGCCGATTGACGTTGGCGACAAAATGTTGACTATCTGTTTGTTCATGCACGATTTTTGCGGCCATTGCTTCACTTACATGCATGACAACAGCAAGGTACAAGGCCTCTTTAGTCTTGAAATAGTGGTAAAGCAACGGTTGCTGGACACTAGCAGCGTCGGCAATCATCCGCGTTGTGACCGCAGCATAACCGTGCGTCATGAATAAAGTTTGTGCTGTCGTCAAAATGCGTTGCATGGTTGCTTTTTTCTGCAGTTCACGTTGATTCATTTTTTAAGTCCTTTTCGTTTATCATTCGATAAATGAGTGATATTATAATTGTGCAAAATCAAATCTGGAGGTGAACAAGATGTTCCTTGCCTACAAAGAGATTACGCACAACAAGGCCCGTTACCTTTTGGTGGTGGTAACCTTTGTACTGATTTCCTACCTAGTTTTCTTTCTGACTGGCCTAGCAACCGGTTTAGCGCGGAACAACCGAACCGCGATTGATGCCTTACCAGGTAACTATGTGCTCATGTCAAAATACGCAAATAAAAATCTGTTAAGCTCGACTGTCACTAAGCAACAAGTCGACCAAGCAGACACTCATCAGGCAGCGCTGCTTGGTCAAGTGTCCGTTGTCGCCGAAAACACCAAGACGAATCAAAAGGTGAACAGTAATATTTTTGGTGTCAATCTTAGTGGCAAGTTGAAGCCACCTGTCACCAGCGGCCGAATGCCCGAGCACAGCAATGAGGTACTGGCTGACGACAGTGTTCTTCATTACGGCCTCCATCAAGGTGACCATATCACGCTCAATGGCAGCGATCAAAAGTATCACATTGTCGGGCTCACCCATGATCGCCTTTTTTACACTGTACCTGTATTCTACACAACTTTAACGACTTTTCGGCAATTAAAATACGGCCAAAGTCGTATCCAGAACGTTTCGGTTTTGATTAGCCCGCACGCCTTCAAAAAGGTGCCCGCCAAAATGGAGCAAGTCACCCGGGCAACGTTGATTAACAACATCCCCGGTTATACCGCCGAAACTTCGACGTTTGCCTTGATGATTGGTGCCATGATTGGCATTATGTTGCTCATTATCGGGATTTTCATGTACATCTTGACGATCCAAAAAATCTCGATGTATGGCGTCATGCGGGCGCAAGGTATCCGAACGCGTGCCATCATCGCCGCATTATTCTGGCAAATCCTAATGCTCGCTGTGGTAGGCGTTGCGGTGGGGGCAGGCTTGTTGATGCTGACTGAGCTGATACTTCCCAAAACAATGCCATTTTATGCCAATAGTATCCTCTTTTTCAGCATTGCGACGGCGTTAATCGTCATGTCGCTTATTGGTGGACTATTTTCACTTCGACGCATTTTACGAATTGATCCATTAGCAGCGATTGGAGGCGAATGAGATGGCAATTCTTATTCAGTTGAAACAAGTTAGTAAAACTTACGGTACTGGCCATACCGCGGTCACAGCTCTGTACCCGACCGATTTCACTTTAAAGGCCGGTGAATTTGCGGCCATCATTGGCCCTTCAGGTTCAGGCAAAACAACTTTGCTGACGATTATCGGCAACCTGCAACGCCCAAGCAACGGTCAGATTATCGTCAATCATCAAGACACCACCCATTTGAATGAAGGCCAACGAACCAATTTACGCTTCAATACGTTTGGTTTTATTCTACAAGCTAGCAATTTGATTCCTTTTTTAACCGTCAAAGATCAGCTCACCTTAGTTGATCGGTTCAATCATCATCATAAGCATGAAACAACCATGTCGGCACTTTTTGACATGCTTGGCATTAGCGACTTGGTTACTAGTTACCCTGCAGCTTTATCTGGCGGCGAACGGCAACGCGTTGCCATCGCGCGAGCATTGTACAACGATCCGTCGATCATCCTCGCCGACGAGCCAACTGCCAGTCTCGACACTAAGCGCGCTTTGCAGGTCGTTCAGTTGTTAGCAGATATCGCACACCATTCTCAACGCGGCGTTATGATGATTACCCATGATACACGCTTACTTGATGCTGTCGACACCGTTTATGAAATGCGCGACGGTCGTTTAAAGACGTTAACTGACGAAGGAATGCGGAAAATAAAGGCAAGTGCCATCTAAAAGGTGATGTCGTAAACGCGCTGACTGTTACCAGCTAGCGGCTAGCAACGAAGAAACACCCCAAAAATTAGCACTCAATTAAAAACAGTGCTAAAAATTTGCACCATCTCCTAGTAAAAGGATTATAATGAACTTGTATCAAAAATGAGTATAAATCATGGAGGTAATCATTATGGCATCAGTAGATCCTGAAAAGACATTGTTTCTCGATGAACCAATGAACAAGGTATTTGACTGGAGCGACAGCGAAGCACCTGTACGTGATGCGCTGTGGGATTATTACATGGAAAAGAACAGCCGCGACACCATTAAGACTGAAGAAGAAATGAAGCCAGTCTTAGATATGTCCGACGACGAAGTCAAAGCTTTGGCCGAAAAGGTCCTCAAGAAGTAACCATCGTCAAACAACTGAATATCATGAACCGCGGATCGCACTATCGGGTCGCGGTTCTTTTTTTTGCAAATTTTAGGAAGTCCTCCCCGCCAAATAATTAATTTCTTTTGCGCTTGACCCTGACCTTACGTCACGGTTTATTGTTATAGTTGATTAAGGGAGCGCGCGAACCAACTCGGTTTGAAACCGGCGTATAAGCGACTTCAAGGACATCGGCCGGGTCTTGGCCATTGCCCTTGGAAGTGTCTGGTTGAGCGCGTTTAGGAGGCAAGTGATGACCTATTCTACAAAACAACTAGCCGATTTGGCTGGTGTGACACCACGAACATTGCGCTACTATGACAAGATTGGCTTGCTGAAAACGCAACGTGATCCTGATAATCAGTATCGCGTTTATACCCAGGCTGAGGTTGATCGTCTGCAAACCATCCGCTTCTTACAATTATTTGAGATGCCACTTGCCCAAGTGAAGGTGCTGCTAGACGGTCCTGCTGAAAACTTAACCGCCGCTCTCAAGCAACAACGCAAACGCATCACTGCCAAACGCGATCAACTAAGCTTACTGCTCACTACCCTTGATCAAACTTTAGAAAAAGGAGTCGATACAATGACTGATGACGAAAAATTTGCCGCTTTTAAAGATCAATCCATCAAAGCAAACGAACAACAATATGGTGAAGAAATCCGGCAACAATATGGGAATGATATTGTCGAAGCCAGCAACAAAAAGTTCCGCGATATGTCACAGGCGCAGGTCGCGCAACTAACTGCCCTACAGCAGGAAATTTTGGATGCCTTAAAGCCGGTAGTTGGCACCACCGATTTCAATACCCCGGAGGCAAAACGCGTCTTCAAATTGCACAAACAATTTCTACAAATGACCTGGCCTTCTGAACAATACTCACAAAAAGCTCATCGCGGTTTAGCTGCGATGTATGTTTCCGATCCACGATTTAGCAAGTATTACGAAGACGGCACCGGCAAAGCCGGGGCGGCTGAAACGTTAAATGCGATTGTGCGGCACTATACGCGGTAATCACAATGATGTTCTGCCTTACCTGATTGATTCGTCAAAAAGCACCAAAGCGTTTGTGTTACATGCTTTGATGCTTTTTTCTTTGGCTTAGATTTAGGATGATTCTTTTTTACGTACGATATAAATATTCCATACGACTAATATCACAATGGTCATGACCACCGCCACTGCGAAGATAACACGTCCCATTTTTGTGTAGACGACAACCCCTGCATACGCCAATCGCTGAAGTATCACGCCAATCCCCATAACCACCGTTACCAAAGCGATTAAGCGAAACTCTGACGGCATTTTAACCCAAAAATACAATGCACCAAGAATTGTGATAAGAACAATTAGCCCCACATCCCATGGATATAAAATTTTGATACCAAATTGACTTGGTATTTCCTCTAGCCAAATCCAAGCAGCGGCCCCACCTGCAAACACCAACGCCATTAAAATACCAGCCGAGAATCGCTTCCAAGATCGATGAGTTGTCGACACGGTGTAGAAATTGACTATCCATAAAATTAGTGCTAAACAGATTCCCTCAATAAAGGCAACTCCCAAATACTTCCAGGGGTTCAGAATCATGGCTTGATCATCGCGCCCATTACCGCCACTCAAGAAGAGATATAGCCAAGAAATGCCGACAACAATCCCGATTAGTTCAAGGCGCTCCCGCAAACTAATCTTCGGCATTTGCGTGAGCATCTCATCGGCCATTTTCTTGGGCTTTTTCCCAAAAAAATTTGACGCTGAGATGCCATCTTTTGAAGCATCCACCAGATCCTGTGCCATTGTATAAAGTGATTTTTGAATTGCCAGCTCATCGCGTGAAAAGGCCTTTTTAGTGACTAAATATAATTGTAAATCTTCAAAGTATTGTTGATCATTTTTTGACAAGGACTGTATTAATTGATTTGTTTGATCACGATACCACTGCGAACTGTGTTCACTCATCAGCGTCATCCCCTTTATGTAAAACTGTAGCCACCTGCACAACCAACTGCTGCCATTGTCGCTCAAAGGCAGCAAGGCTTGTTCTACCTTGCTCAGTGACATGATAGTATTTTCGGTCTGGGCCCTCAGGCGAAGGACGCATGCGACTGGCTAGATCACCATTTTTTTCAAGCTTTGCTAGCAAAGGATAGATTGTACCACCCATAACCGAATTGAATCCAACCTGCTGTAACGCTTGAATCAACTCGTAGCCATATATCTCTCCTTTAGCCACAATGGCAAGAACACATCCTTCGAGGACACCTTTCAATAACTGGCTTTGCTTCAATTTACACCTCGCATAACTAGGTTGTTTTACTAACTAGATAGTAGCATGTGTTCACTATGTTGTAAAGCTATCTAGCTAAAGCAAAAAAAGCCAACGCCGCAGCGTCAGCCTCTAATAATAAACTTCCTTCAAGTACAGCCCTGATGCTGGTGCGGTGCCGCGTGCTTGTTGACGATCTTTGACTGCAAACAAACGCTGAAAGTCGTGAACATCACGCCGCCCATTACCAATTTCAAGCGCTGTCGCAACGAGAATCCGAACCATGTTGTAAAGAAAGCCATTGCCATAGAATTCAAAAATAATTTCGTTTGTCACTGGATCTTCTCGAACAGTTGCCTCATAAATCGTCCGAACTTTATCGACAATCACGCCGCCACTGGCCGCAAAGCTTGTAAAGTCGTGTGTGCCGACTAGGTCCTTCAATGCCACTTCAATTCGTTGCACATCAAGTTTGTAAGGATAATGACCAGTATATAGGCGGTTAAACGGATTTGTATAGTAACCACGAGCCACTCGGTACAAATACCGTTTGCCTTTAGCGGAATAGCGGGCATGAAAATCGGCATCAACGATTTCAGCTTTAAGAATTTCGATGTCTAATGGCATCAACGAATTCATCGCTTTCAGCATCGACTCAGCCGGAATATTTCCCGGGTAATCAAAACTGATCACCTGACCTAAAGCGTGAACACCAGAATCAGTTCGGCCTGAACCATCGACATGCACTAGCTGCCCCTTCGTCATTTTGGTTAAAGCTTTTTGCAGCACACCTTGGACTGTGCGCTGTTTTGGTTGAACCTGATAGCCAGCAAAGTTGGTGCCATCATAGGCCAGTGTTACCTTGTAATGCGTCATGATGTCCCTTCTATTAAGCACGCAACAACAGCAACAGACCGGTTAAAGCAAGCATCCCGCCTGCTGCAACCCAGTCGCGCCGATGATAGCGTAGGATACGGTACTTCGTTCGGTCATCGCCGCCTTGGTAGCCACGCGCTTCCATAGCAGTAGCCAATTCATCGGCAGTCGTAAAGCTTGAGACAAATAGTGGAATTAGCAACGGTACAACAGCCTTCATCTGCTGGAAAATGTTACCTTCACCGAAATCAACACCACGGGCACGCTGCGCATTCATGATTTTGGTCGTTTGATCCATCAGCGTGGGTACGAAGCGCAAGGCAATCTGCAAAACCAAAGCCAGCTCGGTTACTGGTACGCGGATGACGCGCAGTAGCTTCAACAGGCTTTCCACCGCATCAGCTAGCGACAGCGGCTGAGTACTCAAGGTGAGCAAAGTGGACATGAAAATGATCAACACAAACCGGACAAAGATAAAGGCTCCGTTTATCAGACCAAATTCAGTAATCCATAACCAGCCCCAATGCCAGTAAACCGTACCACCACGAACGAATAGCACCTGCAGCACAACCGTAAACAAAATCAGCCAAATCAGTGGGCGAACCCCCTTAAGGAAGAAGCCGATTTTGATACCTGATAGCCAAATCATGAACAGTGTCGCTACAAACATCATTAGGTATGTCTGCCAATTATTGGCTAAAAAGACAATCCCAATATAGTAGAAGCTGGCGATAAGTTTGGTTCGCGGATCTAATCGATGAACCCACGAGTCGCCGGGAATATAGCGGCCTAGCAGTAATTTATCCACGCTGGCCACCTCCAATTTGCGGCACCAATTGATCCGCCAACTCGCTTTCAGTTAGCGGTTGTGGATCAAAGTGGAACCCCTTAGCTGCTAATTGTTGCGCCAGTTGCGCCGTCTTTGGCAGCCCTAGCTGATTAGCTTTTAACCAAGCTGGGTCAGCAAAAATCTCTCGCGGTGTTCCTGTTTTGATTAACTTGCCTTCTGCCATGACCCAAACTGTATCCGCATAGTCTGCCACATCATCCATTTGATGTGTCACCAACACGATCGTTTGTCCTTGCTCGCGGTGCAATTGTTCAAACATTTGCATCATCTCATGGCGTCCTGAGGGGTCCAGGCCCGCCGTTGGCTCGTCCAGTACTAATACCTCCGGCTGCATCGCCAACACGCCTGCAATCGCAACACGACGCATCTGACCACCAGACAGATCAAACGGCGACTTTTCCAACACATCATGCGGTAAGCCAACCATTTTGACCATTTTATCGGCCAAAGCTAAGGCATCTTTTTCGCTAACCCCAAAATTTTGGGGGCCAAAAGCGATATCCTTAGCGACTGTTTGTTCAAACAACTGATTTTCCGCAAATTGGAAAACCATCCCGACTTTTTGCCGTAGCGGCTTGAGGTTCTTATTGTTAGTTTCATTGGTAATGACCTTGTCGCCAATCGTCACCGTGCCGGAAGTTGGTTTCAACAACGCGTTCAGATGTTGCAGAATGGTTGATTTGCCAGAACCGGTGTGACCGATAATTGCCGTATAGCTGCCGTCTCGAATAACCCCGCTCACATCTTTAATGCCATCACCAGCGAAAGGCGTACCTGCCTGATAGGTAAAGCTCACATGGTCGAATGTAATGTCCACAGGTAGTCTACCAACCTTTCATTGTCCATATAGTCTTTTGGCATCGCAATGCCGCGCTGGGCCAAAGCATCTTTCAGCTTCTCCGAGTATGGAACATCCAATCCCAGTCGTAATAATTCCATCCCATGCGAAAAGATCTCGCTTGGGGTACCAATCTCATTAATTTTGCCATCATTCAAGAGAATAATCCGGTGCGCTTCCGCCGCTTCATCAATATCATGTGTAATTGAAAGAACCGTCAACCCAAGTTCGTCTTTCAATTCCCGAATAACACCCAATACTTCTTGCCGACCAGCTGGGTCCAGCATTGATGTGGATTCATCTAAAATAATAATTTCCGGTCGCTGAGCCACGATGCCAGCGATGGCAACCCGCTGTTTTTGACCGCCAGACAACCGTGCCGGTTCCCGATCGGCAAAAGCCGTCATGCCAACACGATCCAAGGCCTCGTCAACTCGCTTAATCATCTCCGGTCGCGGGACGCCACGATTCTCTAAGCCAAAAGCGACATCATCTGCGACTGTCGCACCGACAAACTGATTATCAGGATTCTGAAAAACAATGCCGACTTTGGCGCGAATATCCCAAACGGTTTCTTCACTCAACGTCATGCCTGCTACCTGCACAGTACCGGATTCCGGTGCCAGCAAACCATTTAGATTTTTGGCAAGGGTACTCTTCCCACTGCCGTTGTGCCCGATGATCGCCAGCCACTCACCCTTGGCCACATCAAATGAAACATCCGTCAGCGCTTGCTGTTTGGCTTCAGGATAAGTGTAATTCAAATGTTGAACACGAATGACGTTGCCCACGATGCCCCTTCTTCCTACGCTTTGTATACCGGATAATGATACCATATTTTACTTAGCCGATGGGAGTTAGGCTCCCCTTGTCTTGCAGTTACTCGGCAATGTCAGCATGTGTGAAAATCGTACACACATGAAAAACAGGTTTGTTAGAAACTTTTTTTAACGATGTCGAGCTTGGTACTTAGAAGTGCAAAAAAAGTGCTTAATATCAAACCACCTATTAATAACATCCAAGCTTGTACACGCATCGGAGTCGCATTCAACATCACCATGCCAAATTGACTGTTACCATTCACGATCAATTGATTAGTGTGCATTGTCATCAGCAAAAGCACAAGGAAAATGACTGTTAAATACCGAGAACCGTTCACAAACAGTCCTGCATATGCGGCGCCGATCCCGACTGGCATAATGACAACAAAACTAAGCATTGCCAGCAGCAGAAAGCCGTCAAGTGAGTGTGGTTTCGTCAACCAAGACAGTGGATACCATTGAGCAAGAAGCAAAATGATGACCCAGAAAATCGTTAGTGGTATAAGTGTTTTGGGCAATGCAGGGGGTAGTTTTTGCTTGCGATATTGTCGTCCCGTCAGATAACCACTTAACATCGATATGAGCCAAGCATATGACAGCCATTGCACAGTAACGCTGCCGTTAGCAAGGTGATCCACTCCCGGCATCAATAAACCACCTGTGCTGCCATTTGGTGGTGTTAACAAGACCAACAGGAGAACCCAAACAATGGCAATCAGTGACCAAATGCCGATGACACATAATCCAATCTGCCATGGTGCTCTTTGTTTAAGCCAATTGTGCATGTTGTTAACCTCCGTTATTTTGCAGTATACAGGAAAAACCGCCAATTTTGGCGGTTTTCTGCGAGGTTTTTCAGGTTTTCTGTGGTTCATGCTATTGTAGGAATGTTCTATCCTTGACAATACCATTGAGCTTCTGCGCGTTCTATAACGCGCTCGCAGTCGCAGAAACCTACGTGTAAGGACTTTGGTCGCAATGGCCAAAACCCAGCCATCACGACCAAAGCCACTTACACTCCGGTTTCTACCCGGGCTGGCTCGCGCTTCCACAAAAAAAATCATTTAATGATGGAGACAACCGGTTGCCCGGTGCTCTCAAGCTAGACTAAGCAGGAACTGGGCCTGCCATCATCGTAACGCTCCATCGATCAAATGATCAAAGTTGGTTGACCGCGTGGGCCATCCATTTTTAACTGTGTTTAGACGAGCTCAATGATAACCATTGGTGCACCGTCACCGCGACGTGGCGCAGTCTTCAAGATGCGGGTGTAACCGCCCTTGCGATCTGCGTATTTTGGTGCCAAGTCACTGAACAGCTTTTGCAAAGCGGACTTCACAACAACACTGTTGTCATCTTGTTCCTCGACACTCGCGATTTCATTGCGAACGTAAGCTGCTGCTTGGCGACGGGCGTGCAAATCGCCGCGTTTGCCCAAAGTAATCATCTTTTCAGCAGTTGAACGAACTTCTTTAGCGCGGGCTTCAGTCGTGACGATCCGTTCATTGATCAAAAGATCAGTGGTCAGGTCGCGCAACAATGCCTTACGTTGTGAGCTGGTCCGCCCTAATTTACGGTAACTCATGGATTGGCCTCCTTTTCGAAATTAGTCTTCTTTACGCAATCCTAAGCCGAGATCTGCCAACTTGTTTTTAACTTCTTCAAGTGACTTACGACCTAAATTACGTACTTTCATCATATCGGCTTCTGTTTTGTTGGTTAACTCCTGAACTGTGTTGATCCCAGCACGCTTCAAGCAGTTGTAAGAACGAACGGACAAGTCAAGCTCTTCGATAGTCATCTCAAGCATCTTTTCCTTGTGAGTCTCTTCTTTTTCAACCATGATTTCAGCGTTCTTGGCTTCATCCGTCAAATTGACGAAGATGTCCAAGTGTTCTGTCAGGATCTTCGCTGCTAAGCTGATGGCTTCTCGTGGTGAGATTGAGCCATTAGTCCATACATCCAGCGTTAACTTGTCGAAATCATTCCGACGGCCAACACGGGTGCTTTCAACTTGATAGTTAACCCGGCTGATCGGGGTGAAAATCGAGTCGATCGGCAAAACACCGATTGGCATGTCATCAGACTTGTTTTGGTCAGCTGCCACATACCCGCGACCCTTTTTAACGGTCATACGTACATGGAAGTGCCCGCCATCTGCAACAGTACAGATATACTGTTCAGGATTTAAGACCTCAACATCAGGATCAGCGACGATATCAGCAGCAGTTACCTTAGCCGGACCGTTGACATCAATTTCGATGTTCTTGTCTTCATCAGTGTTCATTTTGAGTGCCAATTTTTTGATATTCAAAATGATCTGGGTCACATCTTCCAGCACACCGTCAATCGTGGAGAACTCATGTAGTACCCCGTCGATTTGGATGCTGCTGATAGCTGCCCCAGGCAATGAAGAAAGAAGGATCCGCCGCAACGAGTTACCTAAAGTAGTACCGTAGCCGCGTTCCAACGGTTCAACCACAAACTTGCCATAGTTGGTGCTTTCGTCAACTTTGGTAATGTTCGGCTTTTCGAATTCGATCATCTAGTTTGTACCCCTTTCAAAACGAGAAGTGAAGATTTGTCTGCCTGACCGTTAAAGCGGCCGAAGGGTAACAATTAAACACGACGACGCTTTGGAGGACGAGAACCGTTATGCGGAACCGGTGTAACATCACGGATCGCAGTAACTTCAAGACCAGTTGCCTGAAGTGAACGGATCGCAGCTTCACGGCCAGAGCCTGGGCCCTTAACCGCAACTTCAACCGACTTCATGCCATGTTCCATTGATTCCTTTGCAGCAGCTTCAGCAGCCATCTGCGCAGCAAAAGGCGTCGACTTACGACTGCCTTTAAAGCCGAGTGCACCAGCAGAGGACCAAGCGATCGCATTGCCGCGAGGGTCCGTGATCATTACTAAGGTGTTGTTGAATGTTGAGTGGATATGAGCCACGCCAGATTCAACGTTCTTGCGGACACGGCGCTTCCGCGTAGTTTTTCTACCTGCCATCGATCAATGACCTCCTTTAATTATTTTTTCTTACCTGCCATGCTTGCTTTCTTCCCTTTACGGGTGCGAGCATTGTTTTTGGTGTTTTGCCCACGAACTGGCAAGCCACGACGATGACGGATGCCGCGATATGAACCGATTTCCATCAATCGCTTGATGTTCAGGTTTACTTCACGACGAAGGTCACCTTCAACCTTAACGGAGTCTAAGGCTGCACGAATCTTGTCTTCTTGTTCTGGGGTCAGGTCATCTTGACGAACGTTTTCCGGAACACCGGCATTCTTGAGGACCTTTTGAGCGGTTGTCTTGCCAACACCATAAATATAGGTTAAGGCAATGACGATTTGCTTACCACGTGGTAAGTCGACACCTGCGATACGAGCCATGTACAATGACACCTCCTATTGAATTAGTTTGTATTATCCCTGACGTTGCTTATGCTTTGGGTTTGCAGAGCAGATAATCATGACCCGGCCTTTACGACGGACCACTTTGCAGTGCTCGCACATCTTTTTAACAGATGGACGTACTTTCATGAGAATTTAGCCTCCTTGAGTTGGCAACTACTTGAAACGGTAAGTGATTCGGCCTTTGGTCAGATCATATGGGGAGAGCTCCACCGTTACCTTATCTCCTGGTAAAATCCGGATATAGTGCATGCGAATTTTACCGGAAACATGGGCGAGGATCTCTGCGCCGTTTTCAAGTTTGACTTTGAACATCGCGTTGGGTAAGGTATCCGTCACGGTGCCTTGGATCTCAATTACATCGTCTTTTGCCACGAAGTGTTTCCTCCTAAAAATTATTGGTTCTATTAACGCGCGAAAAGGGTGAGGCCGATTGGCACTCACCGCATACCGCGATATTGTACCATAATTCTTCGACTTTGAAAACAGTCATGAGGGGCGTGCAATCGTCCAAGCACTTACTTTGCCACAGCAGCCAAAATCGCTTTGATCTCGGCAAACACCTTATCAATGTCCTGGTCGCCATTAACCGTGTGAAGCAGGCCCTTCTTTTCATAGAAGTCCAACAGCGGTGTGTTCATTTCGATGTTTACCTTGAGCCGATTTTTAACCGTTGCCGGTTTGTCATCTTCACGCTGGAAGAATTCATGACCGCCGCAACGATCACAAGTGCCGGCAACCTTTGGCGGGTTGTAGATTTTGTGATAAGTCGCGCCGCATGTCTTGCAAATAAAACGGCCAGACAAACGATCGACTAATTTTGCAGGTGCAACATCGATATTGATGACAGCATCTAACGGTTTCTTCAGATCGGCTGTAATCGTTTCGAGTGCCTCTGCTTGTTGGATGGTGCGCGGGAAGCCATCAAGCATATAACCAGCATCGGTATCAGATTCAGCGAGTCGTTCCTTGACAATGCCATTCGTGACCGAGTCCGGTACGAGTTGACCCTTATCAATGAAACCTTTCGCTTCTTTACCTAATGCGGTACCAGCAGCCATCGCAGCTCGGAACATGTCACCGGTTGAAATATGTGCAATCGGATAAGTGTCTTCGATCCGTTCTGCTTGAGTACCTTTCCCTGCACCGGGAAGTCCCATTAAAATGAGATTCACGTTGCATCCTCCTCTAAACGCGCTCGCCAGACTAGAACCTGACGTATAAACGCTCTTAAACACAATAACCGAACCCGGTCATCATACTCAGATTCGCTTACACATTGGACTCTAATCAAGCTGACTCACGTTCTGTTTAAATGACGTTTATTTTTTACTGTCGCCTTTAATCAAGTCTCCGCGAATGAAACCGATATACTCGCGTTTCATGAGTAAGCCGTCTAACTGACGAACCAATTCAATCGCTGTCATGACGACAATCAAGAGACTTGTGCCGCCCAGTCCGATTGACTGTGGCAAGCCCCAAATGTTGGCAGCTAACTGTGGCAGCAATGCAACCAGGCCAAGGAACAATGCCCCGACGGTTGATAACCGCATCAGTAAACGCGAGATATAATTCTCGGTTTCTTTTCCTGGCCAAACGCCTGGAATGTAACTGCCTTGTTTGGTTAAGTTCTCAGAGACCTTTTCGGGATTGACCTGAACAAACGCATAGAAGAACGTGAAAAGAATGATTAGAAGCGTGTAGATCGCAGTCCCGGCAGGTTTTTGCATATTGAAGATGTTGGTCATGACTTGATACCAGCCATCACCGCTATGATTCTTTTGAAAAGCCATCAGAATTGTTTGCGGAGTTACGATGAAGGAACTCGCAAAGATAACTGGAATAACGCCGGCCACGTTGACCTTTAAAGGCAAGTAGCTGTTGCTGCCTGCGCTGGTGACACGCCGGGTATATTGAATCGGAATCTTGTAATTCGCTTGCTGTACCCATGTGACAAACGTGATCACTAGGATCACGATAATGGCTAAGGCTGCCATGAAGGCAATCCCTTTCCAGATTTCGGCACCAGAGTATACCTGAACGTTATCGCGGTATAGCTCTTGAAGGCCAGAAGGCAAGCGAGCAATGATCCCGGAAAAGATCAGCAAGGAAACCCCATTACCAAGACCTTTATCAGTGATCTGTTCACCCATCCAAGTCAGCAACATGGTGCCGCCGGTCAAGATGATCCCGATCGTGATATAGGTGCTAACAGACGGATTTTTGACCAAGCCCATCGAACTTAACGTTTGAAAGCCGGCCGTAATCCCAATTGCCTGAAAGAACCCGAAGATAATGGTTAAGTAACGAGTCACCTGATTCAGCTTACGCCGACCAACTTCCCCTTGCTTGCTCCATTCAACAAACTTCGGAACGATATCCATCTGCAGCAGCTGAACCACAATCTGTGCCGTAATGTACGGTGAGACCCCCATCGAGAAGATGGAGTACTGGGCCAGTCCGCCACCACTGACAGTATCCAGCAGTGAGATCAGGCCTGTCGAACCGATTGATTGCAGCGCCTTTGCATTGACCCCGGGCACTGCGATCAGTGTACCTAATCGATAGACCAATAAAACCGCTAAAGTGAAGAGGATCTTGTTACGGATGTCTTTAACCTTGAGCGCGTTTTTCAGGGTCCTCAGCATTAGATCACCTCAATCGAACCGCCAGCTGCTTCAACAGCAGCCTTCGCTGCAGCAGAAGCCTTTGCTACCTTAATGGTCAGTTTTTTCTCAAGCTTGCCGTCTGCCAGCAGCTTGACGCCGTTCTTTTCGTTCTTAACGATACCAGCATCGATCAAGGCTGCTGGGGTTACTTCGGCGCCATCGTCGAAGCGGTTAAGATCGGAAAGGTTAACAACAGCATATTCTTTGCGGTTAATGTTGTTGAAACCGCGTTTTGGCATACGCCGGAACAATGGCATCTGACCACCTTCGAAGCCAAGACGCGTTTTGCCGCCCTGACGTGCCAATTGACCCTTTGTCCCTTTACCAGCTGTCTTACCTTGACCGCTAGAAGTACCACGGCCCAGACGCTTGCGGGAATGACGGGAGCCGACACTCGGCTTTAATTCGTGCAATTGCATACTCTTGGGCACCTCCTTGTCGAAATAATGTTATTAATCCTTGATTTCTTCAACGGAAACCAAGTGTGAAATCTGGAAAATCGCACCACGAGTGGCTGCGTTGTCAGGCTTGATCACTGAGCTATTTACTCGAGCTAAGCCTAATTCCTTCACAATTTTACGTTGCTTAGGAAGACGGTGGGCAGCACTACGGGTCAAAGTAATCTTCAATTGAGCCATGTGTTTACCTCCTAGTCTTCTAATGATGACGCAGAAACGCCACGCAATTCAGCAACTTGTTCACGGGTACGCAGTTGTGTCAACCCGTCCATCGTTGCCCGGATCATGTTGATCGGGGTGTTACGGCCGAGTGACTTGCTGGTAATATCAGCAATGCCGGCAAGTTCCATGACGGAACGGATAGCGCCACCAGCAGCAACCCCAGAACCTTCTTCAGCAGGCTTCAGCAAAACTTCGCCGGCGCCAAAATGGCCGATAACTTCATGAGGAATCGTTGTGCCGACAATCGGTACTTCGATCAAGCTCTTCTTGGCCGCGTCAACAGCTTTACGGATCGCTTCAGGAACTTCTTGGGCCTTACCAGTTGCAAAGCCGACGTGACCATTCTTATCACCGACGATCGCGATCGCAGCAAAACGCAGACGACGTCCACCTTTAACAACTTTCGTGACACGGTTGATGGAAACGACTTGGTCTTCTAAGTCCAATTGGTTTGGATCGATAAATGATGCCATGTGTTGGTTATCCTCCTTTTTTCTAGAATTCGAGGCCATTTTCACGTGCTGCTTCAGCTAACGCAGCAACGCGACCATGGTACAGATAACCACCACGGTCAAAGACCACAACTTTATGACCATCAGCAACAGCACGCTTGGCGATCAACGCGCCAACTTGTGCAGAAGCAGCAGTCTTGTTTTCAGGATCTTTAATGTCCTTATCAAGAGTGGAGGCACTTGCTAGCGTCACACCCGCTACGTCATCAATTAATTGTGCGTAGATGTTTTTATTCGAACGGAAAATGTTCAAGCGTGGGCGCTCGCTCGTACCAGAAATCTTGCCTCGTACGCGGGCGTGACGCCGTTGCCGAGTCTTGTTCTTATCTGGCTTAGAAATCACAATGTTCACCTCTTGTTAAATTTGTTGAAGGTTAAGACTACTTACCAGTCTTACCTTCCTTACGACGGACATGTTCGTCAACGTAACGAATCCCCTTACCCTTATAAGGTTCAGGTGCACGGACGGAACGAACAACGGCTGCAAACTGGCCAACAACCTGTTTCGAGATCCCGCTGATGATGATCTGAGTGGTGCTTGGAACTTCAACAGTGACACCCTTAGGCGCGGTCATTTCAACTGGATGGGAATAGCCAACGTTCAAAACAAGCTTTTCGCCTTGTTTTTGTGCACGATAGCCGACACCGACCAACTTCATTTCTTTCTTGTAACCTTCGGTAACCCCGACGACCATGTTGTTCAAGTTGGCCCGCATTGTTCCGTGGACAGCCTTGTAGGAATCATCAGGACGCGTGAAGTTGATCTCGTCGCCTTCCTGGTGCATTTCGATTTCCGGGGCAAAATGACGGGTCAATTCGCCTTTCGGGCCCTTAACCGTAATGTTGTCGCCATCTTTTGTGATGGTGACACCGGCTGGGACTTTAATGACTTTATAACCAATACGACTCACTTATCGGCACCTCCTTTTTGATATATTGAATTACCAAACGTAGGCGAGTACTTCGCCGCCGACGTTCTTGGCACGAGCTTCCTTGTCGGTGATAACACCTTCGGAAGTTGAGATGATAGCAATCCCTAAGCCGTTTAAGACCTTAGGAACAGCATCACTTTTAACGTATGAGCGCAGACCCGGTTTGGAAATCCGCTTCAAGCCAGAGATAACCCGTTCATTATTCTTACCATACTTCAAGAAAATGCGGATAACGCCTTGCTTGTCATCATCAATAACTTCATAGTCACGGATGAACCCTTCACGTTTCAGAATCTCAGAAATGTCTTTTTTCATCTTAGATGCAGGTACGACCAAGGATTCGTGACGCACCATGTTGGCGTTACGGATCCGGGTCAAGTAATCTGCGATTGGATCGGTCAAGACCATTGATTTAACCTCCTTTGTCTAGTGATTACCAGCTAGCTTTGCGCATGCCTGGAATTTGGCCGGCATGTGCTAACTCACGAAGGCAAATCCGGCAGAGTTTGAATTTACGATAAACGGAATGTGGACGGCCACAACGTTGGCACCGCGTATATTCCTGGACTGCAAATTTTGCAGGCCGATTGTTCTTAGCGATCATTGACTTCTTAGCCAAGTAGCGGACCTCCCTTATTTGGCGAATGGCATCCCGACTTGCGTCAGCAATTCGAGAGCTTCTTCATCAGTATTTGCCGTTGTAACGATGACAACATCCAACCCACGAACACGATTAACCTTATCGTAATCGATTTCTGGGAAGATCAGTTGTTCTTTAACACCCAAGGTATAGTTCCCGCGACCATCGAAGGACTTGGGGGAAATACCATGGAAGTCACGCACACGCGGCAGGGAGACATTGATCAGCTTATCCAAGAAATCATACATGCGTTCGCCGCGCAGGGTAACCTTTGCGCCGATTGGCATGCCTTCACGCAGACGGAAGCCAGCGATACTCTTCTTAGCCTTGGTGATCAGTGGATGTTGACCAGAGATCAGGGTCAGTTCGTCAACTGCTTCATCCAGCAATTTGGCGTTCTGAGTCGCATCACCAACACCCATGTTCAAAACGATCTTTTCGATCTTCGGTGCCTGCATGGTGCTCTTGTAGTTAAACTTGCTTACCAATGCAGGAGCGATTTCTTTGCTATAACGTTCTTCAAGACGATTCTCCATGAAAAAGTTTGTCCTCCTTCCCTATTATTTATCGATTGCGGTGCCAGACTTCTTAGCAATCCGCACTTTGTTGCCATCTTTAACTTCAGAACCGATCCGTGTCGGCTTATTGGTATCTGGATCAAGAAGCATCACATTGGACACGTGAATAGGTGCTTCCTTATCGATAATACCGCCTTGCGGATTAGCATTGTTAGGCTTTTGGTGCTTCTTGATCATGTTAATGCCTTCAACGACAACTTTATCAGCGTCCTTCAAGACTTTAGTGATCTGGCCTTCTTTGCCGGCATCTTTGCCGCGCATGACCCGCACTTTGTCACCAGTTTTGAACTTCATGTATCGCACCTCCTATTTGGTCAGAATGATTAAAGTACTTCGGGCGCTAAGGAGACGATCTTCATGAAATCGCCGTCACGCAGTTCACGTGCCACAGGTCCAAAGATACGAGTCCCACGAGGGCTCTTGTCGGCGTTAATGATAACTGCTGCGTTCTCATCGAACTTAATGTAAGAACCGTCAGCGCGACGGGCGCCAGACTTGGTCCGTACAATGACAGCCTTGACAACGTCAGCCTTCTTGACAACGCCACCTGGTGTTGCTTGTTTTACAGTTGCGACAACGACATCACCGATGTTACCAGTCTTACGGTATGAACCGCCAAGTACTTTAATCACCAGGATTTCGCGCGCGCCGGAATTATCCGCCACTTTAAGGCGACTTTCTTGTTGTATCACGGAATGGTCCTCCTTTCATCCGAAAAATTGATTAGATGATGACTGCCTTTTCGACAATGTTCAATAAACGGAAACGCTTATTGCGTGATAAAGGACGTGTTTCTGCGATCCGCACGATATCGCCAGTTTTAGCGGTATTGTCTTCATCATGCACGTAATACTTCTTGGAGTACTTCATACGCTTGCCGTAAACAGGGTGCATCTTGACCGTGCTGACTTCCACGGTGATCGTCTTGTCCATTTTATCTGAGACCACGCGGCCTTGATAAACCTTACGAGAATTACGTTCTGCCAAGGTAAATGTCTCCTTTCCGATTATTTATTGAGTGCCTGTTGCCGAAGGACCGTTTTGATCCGTGCAATGTTTTTCCGAACCTGACTCAAGCGAGCGGTGTTTTCCAATTGGCCAGTCGCCTGTTGGAAGCGCAAGTTGAACAGCTCTTCTTTATATTGCTTCTCTTTGTCGAGCATCTCAGCAGTGGTTAATGCAGTAATTTCTTTAGCCTTCATTTGATTGCCCACCTACTTCCTCGCGTGAAACGATCTTGGTACGGATCGGGAGTTTGTTGGATGCCAAACGCAAAGCTTCCTTTGCGACTGCTTCGGAAACGCCACCGACTTCAAACATGATCTTTTCACGTTTAACGACAGCAACCCATCCAGTTGGTGCACCTTTACCATTACCCATCCGGACGCCAACACCTTTACTGGTGTAGGACTTATGAGGGAAAATGCGGATCCATACTTTCCCACCACGCTTCATATAACGGGTCATTGCGACACGAGCAGCTTCGATCTGACGGTTGGTGATCCAGTGGGATTCCAATGCTTCCAAACCATATTCACCGAAGTCGACGTTACGGCCGCCTTTAGCTGCACCGCGCATCTTCCCACGGAATTCGCGACGATGCTTTACACGCTTAGGTACTAACATTGATTATTTCCCTCCTTTCACACTATTTTGCTTTGGCTTTTCAGGTAAAATCTCACCACGATTGATCCAGGTTTTGATCCCAATACGGCCATAAGTTGTTGCGGCTTCTTCCCATGCGTAGTCGATATCGGCACGCAAGGTGTGCAATGGTACTAAGCCTTCATTGTAATGTTCGCGACGTGCAATATCCGCACCATTCAAACGACCGGAAGCTTGGGTTTTGATTCCCTTGGCACCTGCTCGCATGGTCCGTTGCATTGCTTGACGCATTGCACGACGGAAAGCGATCCGTTGTTCAAGCTGACGGGCGATGTTTTCGCCAACAAGCTTGGCATCCAGATCAGGTTTCTTAATTTCCACGATGTTGATGTGAACTTGACGGCCAGTCAGCTTGTTCAGCTGCTTACGCAAGTTTTCAACTTCAGAACCGCCTTTACCGATAACCATACCCGGCTTAGCAGTATGAATGGAAATGTTGACGCGCTTTGCGGCACGTTCGATTTCGATACGTGATACGGAAGCATCTTGCAGCTTCTTGTTAATGAAGTTTCGGATTTCAATGTCTTCATGCAGAAAGGCTGCAAAGTCTTTGTCTGCATACCATTTGGCATCCCAGTCACGGATGACACCGACACGGAAACCGGTTGGATTAATCTTTTGACCCACGCGTTATCCCTCCTTATGCTTCTTTTTCGGATACAACCACGGTAACGTGGCTTGTCCGTTTGTTGATTGGTGATGCGCTCCCCTTGGCACGAGGACGGAACCGCTTGAGGGTCGGGCCTTCGTTGACGTAAGCCTTGCTTACATAAAGGTTTTGTGCATCTAAGTCATAGTTATGTTCTGCATTAGCGATGGCAGACTTGAGTACCTTCTCGATGATCGGTGAACCGGATCGAGGGGTGAATTCTAAGATTGCCAATGCTTCAGCAACATCGCGACCGCGAATCAAGTCGATTACCAGGCGCGCTTTGCGAGCAGCAATCCGAACTGTCTTGGCCGTTGCCGTTGCAGACGTAATTTGATCAGCCATGAATGTTGTGCTCCTTTCTAGCGTGCTGTTGTCTTCTTGTCGTCGGTGTTATGACCGCGGAAGGTACGCGTAGGAACGAATTCGCCCAACTTGTGACCAACCATGTCTTCACTCACGAAAACTGGGACATGCTTACGACCATCATATACGGCGATGGTGTAGCCAATGAAACTTGGAAAAATGGTGGAACGACGGGACCATGTACGAATAACGGTCTTCTTGTCGTTATCTGCCTGCGCTTCAATCTTCTTCAGGAGATGAGCGTCGGCAAAAGGTCCTTTTTTAAGACTGCGACCCATTTTGTGACCTCCTTTAATCGATGTAACACTTCAATGTGTTTACTTCGCTCTGCGGTGACGAACGATGAATTTCTCAGACTTAGCCTTGTGATCCCGGGTCTTCTTACCCAAGGTCTTCTTGCCCCATGGTGACATTGGAGATGGATGGCCAATTGGTGCTTTACCTTCACCACCACCATGCGGGTGATCGTTAGGGTTCATAACTGACCCACGAACTGTCGGACGGAAGCCCAACCAGCGTTTGCGGCCAGCTTTACCAATACTGATCAGCTCATGTTGCTCGTTACCAACGGCACCAATTGTGGCACGGTTTTCAGCCAAAATCAGACGAACTTCGCCTGAAGCTAACTTAACGGTAACGTACTTATCATTGTCTTTACCCAACAATTGGGCCGAAACACCAGCTGAACGTGCTAATTGCGCGCCCTTACCTGGCTTCAGTTCGATGTTATGGATAGTTGTCCCGGCTGGAATATTCTTCAATTGCAATGAGTTGCCGACTTTGATATCGACATCTTCACCAGAATAAACCTTGTCGCCAACCTTGAGACCCTTAGGTGCCAAGATGTAAGACTTAACCCCATCTTCATAATGCAGCAGTGCAATGTTTGCGGTCCGATTTGGATCGTATTCGATTGCTTTAACTGTTGCAGCCATGCCATCCTTATTACGTTTGAAGTCGATCACACGGTAGAATTGCTTGTGACCGCCGCCACGATGACGCACGGTGATGTGACCATGGGCATTACGTCCTGCAGTATGACTTTGGCTGACCAGCAAAGTCTTTTCAGGCTTTGTCTTGGTGATTTCAGCAAAATCAGACCCGGACATGTTGCGCCGGCCGTTGCTTGTTGGTTTGTACTTAATAATCGCCACGTGTTTTACCTCCTATAACGGATTTTTGTTACTTTTTATCGTTATCTTCGTCAGCGAAGATCTTGATTTCTTTGGAATCGGCGCTCAAGGCAATCAATGCCTTGCGACGACGACGCGTCATGCCTTCGTAACGGCCTTGACGCTTCTTCTTACCGCGAACGTTCGCGATGTTGACGTTGACAACCTTCACACCGAAGATTTCTTCAACAGCCTTGCGAACTTGCGGCTTGGTTGCATGCAGTGCAACTTCGAATGTGTATTTACGGTTATCCATTTCAGCCATCGATTGCTCGGTGACGATCGGACGTAAAATGATATCGCGTGCTTCCATTATGCAAGCACCTCCTCAATCTTTTGGAGCGCAGATTGGGTCAAGATTAATTTCTTGTAGTCAACAACGTCCAAAACGTTGATACCCTCTGCAGGAACAACTTTCACGTTCGGCAGGTTACGTGCGGCTTTGGCAGCAACTTCATTGCCGTCTTCCAACACAACCAGTGCCTTGTCGCTAACCTTCAAGCCATCCAAGACAGTTGCAAAAGCTTTTGTCTTAGGTGCATCGAAGTTCAAACCGTCAACAACGACCAAGTCGCTATCGAGAACCTTCTGTGAAAGTACGGATTTGATTGCCAAACGACGAACCTTCTTTGGCAGCTTGTATGCATAGCTGCGTGGGGTCGGTCCGAAGACGATCCCACCGCCACGCCATTGCGGGCTGCGGATTGAACCTTGGCGGGCACGACCAGTACCCTTTTGGCGCCAAGGCTTGCGACCGCCGCCAGAAACAGCAGAACGGTTTTTAACGGCGTGAGTACCTTGACGAAGGGAAGCGCGCTGCATCACGACTGCGTCAAACACGACGTTTTCATTTGGTTCGACTGCCCAGATGGCATCGTTGAGTTCAACTTTGCCGTTTTCTGAGCCATCTTGCTTATATAAAGTAACGTTAGCCATTAGTTATTGTCCTCCCTTCGTATTATTTAGCTGCTTTAACAGCAGAACGGATCGTAACAAAGGACTTGTTTGCCCCTGGGACATTACCTTTGATCAACAGAACATTGTGCTCTGTGTCAGCGGCAACGACTTGCAGGTTTTGCATGGTGCGGGTGTGGTTACCCATCCGACCAGGTAATTTCTTGCCCTTGAAGACCTTGTTAATGATGGCCCCAAGTGAACCTGGACGACGATGGTAACGAGAACCGTGCGCCATAGGACCGCGGGATTGGCCATCCTTCTTAATGTTACCTTGATAACCGTGACCCTTGGAAGTACCAGTGACGTCCACAATGTCGCCTGCTGCGAATTCGTCAGCCTTAACTTCACTGCCGATTTCATAATCACTAAGCGCTACATCGCGGATTTCGCGAACGAAGCGCTTAGGGGTCGTGTCTGCCTTTTTGGCGTGACCGACGCTTGGCTTATTCGTCAAGACTTCACGCATATCGCCGTAGCCCAGCTGTACTGCTTCGTAACCGTCAGATTCAACGGTCTTGACCTGCATTACAACGTTTGGAGTTACGTCGACAACAGTAACGGGTACGAGTTCGCCGTTATCGGTGAAGACCTGCGTCATGCCAACTTTTTTGCCTAAGATTCCTTTACGTGCCATGGGTACACCTCCTATTTTCTAAGAATTATAATTTAATTTCGATATCGACGCCGCTTGGCAAGTCGAGCTTCATCAAAGCATCAACTGTCTTCGGTGTTGGGTTAACAATATCGATCAGACGTTTATGCGTCCGCATTTCGAATTGTTCACGTGAATCCTTGTACTTATGCGGGGAACGTAGAACCGTGTAAAGTGTACGTTCCGTTGGCAGAGGGATCGGGCCTGAAATTGTTGCGCCTGTGCGCTTTGCAGTTTCCACGATCTTGTCTGCGGATTGATCGAGAATCCGGTGTTCATAAGCCTTAAGCCGGATCCGAATCTTTTGTTTTGCCATTGTGTGACCTCCTTCGTCTATTATCAGTTAGTAGACTAGCTCCGTGAAAATTACCAACACGCTGCCGTGGCAAAGCGGCCGGGCGTGTCGCAACCTCTCACATCCGCGCTACTCTGGTTCACCTTTGGAACCAAGTGCATAGTTGTCCCCTTTGAGAAACAGCACTCTTGATAGTATACAAAATCTCCCCCGCCATTACAAGGTTTTCTTTCGGTTTACAAAAAATATGTTAGAAGCAAACTTATTCCTTTGAACAGCTGCTTGTGCTAAATTCAAATTAAAGCCTTAACTTTTGAATAACCATAGAAAGAAGGGAGGCAGTTGATGAAATTTGACCATTACAAAAAGCTCGTCAACTCAACTTTAGATATTCTACTCGGTTTTTTAGCCATTGTCGTGGTAATTTTTATGCTACGCTACATTCTCGATATCGGTAGTCTGATCCTTCAACCACTTTCGACTGCTTTGTTTGGCAAAGTCATTCAGGAAGTTGCCAGCTTCTTCATGCTCTTTGAATTTGTGATCATGCTGGTTCGCTACATTGAGGAAGGTCATCACATTCCTATCCGCTACCTTATTTTAATTTCAATGACCGCCATCTTACGCCAACTGCTCGTGCTGCATGACCGCGGGACTGAAACCCTGCTTTTAACCTTGGCCATTTTGGTATTAGCCGGTGTACTCACGGTGTTTTCGTTTGTCAGTGGCGATTTCAAACAGTCGCAGGATGGTAAAAACGTTGATATTGACCAACACTTTTAACTTTGTTTTTTCTCGTTTCTTCTATATTAATTTATACACACAAAAAGGAACCGCAGCGAAAATCATTGCGGTTCCTTTTTTGCGTGCGTCGCTGATTAGCCAAGCGCTGATATATTGACTGTTAGCTGATCAAAGCACCGTTTTAAATCTTGCCAACCAAGTCTGCCCCTGGTGTCAGTGTCTTAGCGCCCGGTTGCCAGTTAGCTGGGCAAACCTGATCGCCGTGAGCAGCAACGAATTGTGCCGCTTGCAAAGTCCGTAGAATCTCATCGGCATTACGGCCAATGCCAAAGTTATTGACGGCATAGGCCTGAATCACACCATCGGGATCAATGATAAAAGTCCCACGGAAGGCTTGACCGCTAGCTTCGTCACGAACATCCAACGCCGTTGCCAATTTACCTGCAGGATCGGCAAGCATTGGGTATTGAATCTTCTTAATGGTGGGACTCGCCTCGGCCCATGCCATATGTACAAACTCGGTATCCTCAGAAGCAGAATAGACTTCAGCTCCAACAGCTTGGAACCGCTCATAGTGATCTTGCAAGTCGCCAAGTTCTGTCGGGCAAACGAAAGAAAAATCCGCAGGGTAGAAACAAATCACTGCCCACTTGCCCTTAAGATCAGTATCACTGACTTCATGGAAATCGCCTTGTTGATAGGCGTTCAACTTAAACGCCGGTAAATGTTGGCCAATATAGCTCATGATATTACCTCCATTTTTAGAATGATTATTATTTACATATTCACCGTACCTTTTCCTTATGCAATTATCAAGCATTGCCAAAAAATTCTGCCTTTTTGTCGGCAGTCAACTTTGGCCACCTTTACCCGTTTAATGATGTCGATCTCCTATAATAAGGCATATGAGAATATGTGTTCACATCACGCCGTCATCATGCGCTTGCCTTCCCAGAAATCGGGTTGGTTCGCACTCAGCAAAAAACCGAGTCTGCATTCATTCGCAAACCCGGCTGCACAACTGCTATAAATACTTGCCAGTATCATCTTCGTTTTGATAATTCTTCAAACTTTTACGCAAGACCCAAACCACATAATCACGAATATGTTTGGGAGCCAGGACTTTTACGAGATCCCCTTGCCCTTGGAGCCACATCCGGATGCCAAAACCATCGTTAACCGGAATCGTAATGTGATAAACCTTTCTTGCGTATGGATTCTTAATAAACGGACGATCACGGACATTTTTCCAATCAACAATGGCCTCAGGAAAACGATCAAGGACAAACTGCGGATCATAACTGTAGAGAATTTCCAAATTGATCGGTTTGCCTAGATACGGATACCACGTGTGATTCTGTAAGCGTCCCCCGCGGAATCGCTCATCATGATCATGGGTTGGCTGCTGACGATGATAGGTAATATTGCGCATATAGTCGAGCCGAAATCGGACGAATTTGCCCTCGTCTGGATCATCATCCGCCTGTTCATCGCTGCCATCAACAATAAGATAGAAGAAGAGATCGCCAAAAAACAAGCCGGTTGGCAGTCGCCGGTCAAAGTGCCGCATTTCGCCGTGATACACGTGATCAAAGCTGATCAGTTCGTGATTAACGATAGCTTGGCTCAATCGGGCCAACCGATTAGTCAATGATATTTTGGGGACACCACGATACTCAAAAACTGGATTTTTGGTAAGCCGATCCAATCCTTTGTGCTCGGGTCCGGCTGGTAATAATTGTGCCATTAGTTGCTTCATTTCTACGGACGACAAGCCACGGCTAGCCGTCAGTATCAAGGTAATCGCCAACAGTTGCCCGTCGTCCAAACTGCGGCCAGTGGCGTGCAAGTCGGGCTTAAGCCGATAGTCACCAGCATTTTCTGCGACAAATGGTGCCGGTTCACTGAACACATCGTCAAAGGCACGTTTGATGACGCTAATATCGCGGCGAATCGATGATTCATCCTTATTGAATTCCGTCATGAGCGCTTGCTTATTGAGTTGATCGCCTCGCAGCAAGCGCAATAAAATGGTCGTAATACGCTCCTGACTCGACACGCTGCTTCGCCCCCTAACGCTTATAGAATAACATCAGTATACTATAATCTTTTCCCAAGCCCAGCAATCAGGTTCACGATTTTCATGCTTATTTCCGGATTTTGACTTCTGGCACACTTTTAGAAAAAAACGACGATGCCTAAAAGGCATCGTCGTTCATGCAGCTGGTAACAATCAAAGACTAGTCTTTGGTTGCGACGCCGCCGCCATTTTTCTTGATGATTTCTGCTTGAATGCTCTTTGGAACAGCTTCGTAGTGGTCAAAGGTCATGGTAAACGTACCACGGCCTTGGGTAGCACTACGCAAGGTGGTTGCATAACCGAACATTTCGGCAAGCGGCACCATGGAGTTAACCAATTGGGCATTCCCGCGGGCTTCCATCCCTTCAACGCGACCACGACGAGCCGTGATTTGTCCCATAACATCGCCAAGATATTCTTCAGGGGCAACCACTTCAACGTGCATGATCGGTTCAAGGATAACCGCGCCAGCACTCTTCGAGGCATTCTTCAACGCCATAGAAGCAGCCACTTTGAAGGCAGCTTCAGAAGAATCGACTTCATGGTAAGAACCATCATAAAGCTTAGCCTTAACGTCGATTAATGGATAACCGGCGAGGACACCATTGGCCATGGCTTCCTTCAGACCTTGCTCAACAGCTGGGATGTATTCACGAGGAACAACACCACCGACAATGGCATTTTCAAATTCAAAGCCTTTGCCTTCTTCGTTTGGACTGAATTCAATCCAAACATCACCATACTGACCTTTACCACCAGACTGACGAACGAACTTACCTTGCGCGGAAGTTTCTTTAGTGAAGGTTTCGCGATAAGCAACTTGTGGTTCACCAACCTTAGCAGCAACCTTGAATTCACGCTTCAGACGATCAACCATGATGTCCAAATGTAATTCGCCCATGCCAGCGATTAATGTTTCGCCAGTTTCAGGGTTGGTTTCAGCTTTGAATGTTGGATCTTCTTCAGAAAGCTTTTGTAAGCCGACATCCAGCTTATCTTGGTCTTCTTTAGAGTCAGGTTCGATGGAAACTTGGATAACCGGATCAGGCACATCCAGAGATTCAAGAATCAGCGGGTGGTCAACATCAGTCAAGGAATCACCAGTAGTGGTGTTCTTGAGACCGATAGCAGCCGCGATATCACCAGAGAAAACTTCAGGGATTTCTTCACGGTGATTACTGTGCATTTGCAACAGACGACCAACACGTTCGCGGTTATCTTTAGTTGCGTTCAGCACGTAAGAACCGGCTTCAAGCGTCCCACTATAAACCCGGATGTAGGTTAGACGGCCAACGAACGGGTCAGTCGCAACCTTGAAGGCCAAGGCAGCAAACGGCTTGTCGTCGCCAGCGGTCAATTCAACTGCATCGCCAGTGTCAGGATCGGTCGCATGATATGGCCGAACATCAAGTGGTGATGGCAAGTAATCAATCACAGCATCCAACAACATCTGAACACCCTTGTTCTTGAAGGCAGAACCAGCCAAAACTGGGTAGAATTCCAAGTTGATGGTTGCTTTACGGATCGCAGCCTTCAATTCAGCATTGGAAATCTCTTCACCTTCAAGGTACTTGTCCATGATGCCGTCGTCAACGTCAGCAACGGCTTCGATCAAGTCGTTATGCGCTTTTTGAGCAGCTTCCTTGTAGTCATCCGGAACATCTACAGTGTCCCACTTGGTACCCAATTCATCTTCGTCATACAAATCGGCCTTCATTTCGATCAGGTCAATGACCCCTTCGAACTTATCTTCGGCACCGATCGGCATCTGAACGGCGTGAGCGTTAGCCTGAAGCCGATCATGCAATGTCGTCATCGAATAATCGAAGTCGGCACCGATCTTATCCATTTTGTTGACGAAAACCAACCGCGGAACGCCGTATGTCGTTGCTTGACGCCAAACGTTTTCGGTCTGCGGCTCAACACCGGATTGGGCATCCAAAACGGTGATCGCACCATCCAGCACACGCAGGGAACGTTCAACTTCAATCGTGAAGTCCACGTGTCCTGGGGTGTCAATGATATTGACCCGGTGATCCTTCCAGAAAGCCGTAGTAGCAGCACTGGTGATGGTGATCCCACGTTCCTGTTCCTGTGGCATCCAGTCCATCTGTGAAGCTCCTTCATGAGTTTCACCGATTTTATGAATTTTACCGGTATAATACAAAATCCGTTCAGTCGTGGTCGTTTTACCGGCATCGATGTGAGCCATGATCCCGATATTACGGGTACGGTCTAACGGAAATTCACGTTTGTTGGCCATGTGGCGTATTGCTCCTCTCTTGTTTCAACTGGCTTTATACAAAGAATGGCTACTATATACCAAGCCGCGGATATAATAGCCAAATCATCTTACCAACGATAATGTGCAAATGCCCGGTTGGCATCTGCCATCTTGTGGGTATCTTCACGCTTCTTCACTGCGGCACCGGTGTTGTTAGCGGCGTCCATGATTTCTTTAGCCAAGCGTTCGTCCATCGTATGTTCACCGCGTTGACGGGAATACTGAACGATCCACCGTAGGCCCAAGGTGGTCCGACGATCCGGACGAACTTCGATCGGCACTTGGTAGTTAGAACCACCGATACGGCGAGCTTTAACTTCCAAGACCGGCATAACGTTTTTCATTGCTTCTTCAAAAACGTCCAATGGTTCGTTCCCGGTTTGTTTCTTAATCATATCAAATGCATCATATAAAATAGTTGATGCCTTCCCGCGCTTACCATCAATCATTAAGTGGTTGATCAAGCGAGTTACCAGCTTTGAATTGTAAACTGGATCAGGTAAAACATCACGTTTTGCGACACTGCCTTTACGTGGCATGCACTTTGCCTCCTCTTAAACGCGCTCGCTGACGCAAAAACCTGCACATAAGGACCTTGGTCGCAATGGTCAAAAACCGACCATCACGCCTAAGCCCACTTATGCTCCGGTTTCTACCGCGCCAGCTCACGCTCTGTCTATACCGCACATAGCGGATCTAAAAATTTTTAATAGCGATCTTTAATGTTGATCGTGAATTACTTCTTCTTAGGGCGCTTTGCACCGTACTTGGAGCGACCCTGCATCCGGCCGTCAACACCAGCCGTATCAAGCGCACCACGAACAATGTGATAACGAACCCCTGGCAAGTCCTTAACACGGCCGCCACGGATCAAGACAACACTATGTTCTTGCAAGTTATGGCCAATACCCGGAATGTAAGCTGTCACTTCAATTAAGTTAGACAGACGAACACGGGCATATTTCCGCAATGCGGAGTTTGGCTTCTTCGGTGTCATGGTACCGACACGAGTTGCCACCCCACGTTTTTGCGGTGCTGGGTTATTGGTAAGGCTCTTCTTCTTGCTGTTGTAACCGAAGTTCAACGCAGGAGAGTCTGACTTGGTTGAAATTGATTTACGACCTTGGCGAACTAATTGATTAATAGTAGGCATTAAGCTTCTCCTTCCTTAATTTACATCATTTTATAAGTCCACACATCCAGGCGGTTCATTTTTTCTGATAAAAAAATGGCCAACCGAACGGCAACGGCTCTTAACCCAGTCAGCACGTCCGGGCAACCCGAATAAACTGGAAAAAAGCACCTTTGATAGTGTACTATCCTTTGCGGCTGAGTGTCAAGAGAAAAAGAAAGAGCGGGGTGACTCGCGCGACAAACTCAAAGATTTGTATTAGTTCTATTTGAGTCGCGTGTTCTCGATTGTCCGAGTTGGCTACGCGGCGAGGGGGCTGGCGACCGCGAAGCTAGAGCTGTGGGCACAGCTTTGAACTCGCGCAAAGCCCGCACGATTTCAAAGTCTGGCCTTGTTCTAAAACGGGAAAACCACCCGTTTAAGAACAATATCACGGCTGAGCCCCCTCGCCGCTCCGCCAGCTCTCATGGCTCTATTCTTGAATTCATACCTTTTAAGATCAGCATCCCCCCGACTTTAGTTCCAATCAAAGAAGTGGTGAGCCGTTCTCAAATAGCAGATTCACCGGTTGTAACTAAGTTGTTACCTTTTCAATAAACACAGTTTATCAACCGCTTTAATTGGCCCCGAACGCACCATACCCCTAACCATAACAAAATAGCTCCGCAAAGCAAGTCTCCGGCTAGAAGACTCACCTCGCGGAACTATTGTAACGTGATGCCGTTCAGTCTCGAACAGCTCGTGTCAATTGATTATGATCGCTTACGCCGCCGCAGGATCACGGTGCTGCCGGCGATGACGAGAATCACGATGCCTAAAAGGACAAGGGTAATCGCATCTCGATCACCAAAGCTGCCGAAGAGTAAGCGGCGTGACGGTTGGTCATGGCGCACATCGTTACCATTATTGCCGCCTTCTGTACTTGGCAGAACATGGCGCTGGTCGGCGATTGTCATGCGGATTGTATCACCGCTCTTAATATCAACTGCGACCGGCTTTGCGTAGTCCGGATTAATCGTGTACCCAGCCGGCGCTTTGACCTCGGTCAGCCAGTAACGACCCAGTTTCAGGTTATCAAAGGTGATCAGCCCATTGGCGTCAGTCATAAGCTCCTTGCTATAGCCTTTGTCATTTGTCAGTCGGAAAATGGCACCTGCTAAGACTTGATTGCTATCAGCAGCATCCACCTTCTTGATGACGAGTGAATTGATCTGATAGTTGGCAACCTGTACAGTAACCGGCTGCTGCTTATTCTGGCTTGCTAGCGCGCTCACGGTTTGCGTCAGGTCGGTTTGTTCTACTTTAAAGTCGATCTTATCGGTATTCAGTTCATATTTCGGCAAGGTCTTGGTTTCTTCAAAGTAGTAGTCGCCGATTGGCAAGTTAAACGGCAGGTTGATCTGCCCGACTTCATCCGTGACAAGATCCTTGGCAAGAACATTGCCATTGCTACCATATAAGTCAAAGGTAATGCCGGCCAAATGATTGCCAAAATTACCATCCGTCTTTTGCAGCTGAATGGCGCGTCTAAATTCGGGTTCGATAATCGGATCAAGAGCAACTTTTTGGTCGCCCTTGACGTTCACCTCAATCCCCTTGGCCAGATCATCTGGGATAACGTAGCCGCGTGGTGCCTGCGTTTCAACCAGCAAATACTTACCTTCATAAAGATCATGATCATTGAAGGTCACAATGCCATTCTGGTTGGTGATCGTTGTTGTCCATGCGTGACTGTGATCAACCGTGCCGTCTTCGCGATAACGATACATCGCAAATTGGGCGCCAATCATGGTCATTTTGCCCGGGAAGCGATCATCGGTTGTGGTGTCCGCCTTCTTCGTTACAATGATTTGGCCAGCCTTCTTCTGGTTAGTTGCGGTCAGCTTCAGCTGGGTTTGATCAGTCTTGATGGTGAAATCGACACTACCAGCGGCCAAACTATCTTCCCATCGTTGCTTCTGGACACCGCTTGTCGCGTTAGCTTGATCAGCAGCATCCCCTTCATAATGCTCAGGGGCTTGGGTTTCGACTAGGCGATATGAATTGTCCGGTTTCAACCCTTCGATCGCGTATTCGCCATCCTTGAGTGAGGTGTCAAAGCTGCTTGCTGCGCCAAAGGTCAATTGCCCATCAGTGTTGGTCTTCATGTCGGCCTTCAACGTTTTGTTGGTTACGGCATCCACAAGCTTATACGTCGCTCCCGGCAACAGATACTGCTTGCGTGTTGCCGCATCATCGGTCTTCTTAACCCGGTTATCGTACTTAGTTAAGGTGACTTGATAAGGATCGTCGGCAATTTGCTTGTCGATGGTGATTGGGGTCGGCGTGATCGCTGAGGATAAGGTGATCGCATGAACGGTCTTGTCCAACCGATACCCAGCTGGCGCCTTCACTTCTGTCAGCGAATAGCTGCCGAGTAAGAGATCGCCAAATGAGGCCAGCCCGTTTTCGTCAGTGGTGATGTCACGACTGTAGCCAGCACTGTTGGTCAGCCGGAAAACGGCACCCGGCAGCACATGAGCCGCGAAAGTGCGATCAACCTTTTTGACATTCAGAGTTTTGACTTGATAGTTGGTGACGTTGACTCGAATGGGTTGTTGCTTATTTTCAGTTGCTAAACTGCTGGCCGTTTGCGTTTGATCAGTCTGCTTGACTTCAAAAGCATGTTTGTCCGTATTTGGCCGATATGGCGGCAAGGTCTTCGTTTCCTGAATATAATAATGACCAACTGGCAGACTAAACGGGACATTGACTTGGCCATTTTTGTCTGTCACCAAATCCTTGGCTAACTCAGTGCCGTCTTCGCGATACAACGCGTACGTAATGCCAGCAATTGGATTACCAAAGTTACCATCGGTCTTCGCCACACTTACCGTCCGGTGGTAAACCGGTTCGGTGATGGTTGGCAGCGTTAAGGTTTGATCGCCAGTGATATCAACGTCAACGCCCTTGGCCAGTTCATCTGGAATGACATAGCCATCAGGAGCTTTCGTTTCAACCAACTGGTACTTGCCTTCATATAAATCTGAATCCTTAAAGGAGACGGTGCCGTCATTGTTAATGATGGTAGCGTCCCATGACCGGCTGCGATCAACTTTGCCAGCTTCGTCATAACGATAAAGCTTAAATTCAGCGCCAGTCATTGGTTGACGATCAGGGAAGTGATCATCCTTGATGGTTTCAGCTTGTTTCTTAAGATCCAGCTGACCCGGTTTCTTTTGGTTCGTTGCGGTCAGCTTCACTTGCGTCTGATCAGTCTTGATAGTGAAATCAACACTGCCAGCCGCTAAGCTGTCTTTCCACGCCTGTTTCTGGGTGCCGCTTGTCGCGTTGGCTTGGTCAGCAGCATCCCCTTCATAATGTTCAGGAGCTTCCGTTTCGACCAGTCGATATGAGGTATCCGGCTTCAACCCTTCGATTGCGTATTCGCCATCCTTGAGCGGTGAATCAAAACTGCTTGCCGCGCCAAAGGTCAGTTGGCCATCAGCATTGGTCTTCATGTCGGCCTTTAAGGTCTTGTTGGCCGCCACGTCGACAAGTTTGTATACTGCGTTTGGTAACAGATACTTCTTTTGACTCGCCGGATCATCCTTCTTGACGCGATTATCGTATTTCGTCAGATTAACCTGATAAGGATCGTCAGCAATCTCCTTATTAACCGTAATCGCTGTCGGCGTTTCGGCAGATGACAACGCAATTGGATACACCGTGTTGTCCAGCCGATACCCAGCCGGTGCCTTGATTTCAGTCAGCGAGTAACTGCCCAGCAACAAATCGCCAAATGAAGCAATCCCGTTTTCATCTGTCGTCACGTCGCGGCTGTAACCAGCACTATTCGTCAGCCGGAAGACGGCACCTGGCAACACATGTGCTGTGTACGTGCGATCAACCTTTTTGACATTCAGGGTTTTGACTTGATAATTAGTCACGTTGACTTTAATCGGATGCTCTTTATTCTCGGTTGCCAAATCGCCTGCCGTCTGAGTTTGATCTGTCTGTTTCACTTCAAACGGATGCTTGTCGCTGTTTGGCCGATATGGCGGTAAGCTCTTCGTTTCCTGAATATAATACTTGCCTGCTGGTAAATTAAATGGCAAGTTGACCTCACCATTTTCATCCGTGACTAAATCCTTGGCGATCTCAGTACCATCATTTTGATACAGTGCGTACGTGATACCTGCAATTGGATTGCCAAAGTTGCCATCGGTTTTAGTGACCTGCAGTGCACGGCGATACACTGGTTCCGTGATGGTCGGGAACTTCAGTGTTTCGTCACCAGTGATATTCACATCGACGCCTTTGGCCAGGTCATCGGGGATGACATAACCTTCAGGCGCTGTGGTTTCGACTAACTGATACTTACCTTCATACAAATCAGGTGAATCGAAGATAAAGGTACCATCTTGGCTAATGATCGTTGCGTCCCAAGATTTGCTTTGCTCAACCTTGCCGTCATCGCCGTAACGATAAAGCTTAAATTCGGCGCCGGTCATTGGCTGGCGATCAGGGAACTTGTCGTCAGTGATCGTTTCTGCCTGCTTCTTGATGTCCAGTTGACCAGGTTTCTTCTGGTTATACGCCGTCACTGTAGCGGACGGTGCCTTGTTAGAAATGATTGCCGCCACACTGCCGGCTTTCAGACTATCTTCCCAAACTTGTTTGTCAGGCCCGCTGGTAATTGTTGCCTGATCATGTGCATCCCCGCGATAATGATCTGGGGCTTGGGTCTCAACCAACTTGTAATTGCCTGGCTTCAAGTCTTCAAGAACGTATTCGCCATCTTTCAAGTCAGGAGTGAACTTGTCGTCAGCATACTGACCTGAAAAGCTGCTAGCCGTTCCGATGGTGATTTTGCCGTCAGCTTCCCAAAAGTTCGCTTAAAGGTAATCGTAAATTTATTGCCATCTAAGGCAAGGGTATAATCATCCCCTTCTTTTAACGTAATCGGATCGGCAATGCCAACCTTCAATTTCACGACAAAACTGGTGGCATTGATTTCCGCCCCAGTACCTCTTGGATCCAAGGTATCCTCAATGATTGGATTCACCATTGGCCGATATTTATCTTGGATATTGATCAGATTTACCTGCCAATTCAAGACATTTTTCAACTTGGCGTCAGCACTGACAGTTTTACTGATCGGCGTCCAATAACTTTGTGCCGACTTCGAAGCTGACGGATTGAAAGTCGGAATTGCCGTGGTCGGTTCGGTATCTGTCACAGTGGCATTGTTGGCGAAGTTAGGATCGTTATAGTTCCACTGATTGGCGCGCATCGTCTTGAAAACGACCCAAACGCGCCCCGTACCGATATTTGGAAAATCAAAATCCAATTGTTGCGCTAAATTTGGATTGTTTTTGAGCCATGTATTTGGCGTGTTGGTTGGTAACAGACTTTGCTGAGCAGCATCCTCAGCCTTAAGTGCTGTCGATGACCAACCACCGGTTCCATAATATGGACTCGTCTTGATTTCTTTAACATCTCTGGAAGTGGTTGGATCCCCACTGTTCGACGGATCAACTCCATCTGGTCCCGTGACTTCATAGAATTTAATCGAATCAGGAATCAACTCATAATTAACCCCATCAAACCGCGGCAAAATATCGGTCAGATGCATGTGACCATATGAAAGTCCAAGCTGGTTAACCAAGACACCCCAGTACTGGGTATCTGGTGCGTCACTCCAAGAATTCTTTAACGCCCCGCTAAAGGCGCCTTCTTCTGGGGTCGGGGTATTGCTACTCCCGCCGCTGGCAACGTCATCATCGCCTGGTGGCAAATCAAAGAAGAAGAAGGCCCGGTTATTTAGGGCTTTGGCCAGCGCGTCTGGGTCGTGACCAACTTGACCCAGCTTCAGCATATCCAGTTTGGTATGCGTATAAATCACAATTTGCGAATCAGTTTCAGCATACTTGTCTTTAAGCGTGACGACAAAACCACGAATGCCTTTTTCCTGACCATTCGCATTAATCGGATTGGTCTTATCTTTTTCGTTATACTGCTTCACGGCTGATTGAACGTCGGCATCTTGAGTGCTCATGTCATAATCAGTCCCCGACTTCAGCAACGTTCTTTCGCCGTCCGGATTCTGGGCGTAGACAAGAATACCGTCATTAGCGCCATCATCAACATTTTCTGAGGCACTTTCGCCGGAGATGGTGTTAATGTTATCAGCTGTTGGATCGTTGTCCAGCTTATCGACCCCATCTGGGAAAAGGTCGAAGATTTTCCCATTCTTCATGTTCCGGAAAACGCGGTTGGCGTTGATCCGCCACGTCATTTGACCATTGTAGGCATCAATCTTGCCGCCTACTTTTGTAATCCCGCTTGGCAACCTAACTGGGTAGGTCGCATGATCGTAATGATTCTTCTGATCATTCACAATATTGGTTAAGTTGTCGCCATTTTTCGGTGTGTTCTTCAGTTTCGTTTGATATTGAATCTGGAATGAAGCATTTTCCGGGAGATCACCGCCGCCAAGATACGTTAGCGTAAACTCGCCGTCGCCTTTTTCAGTGACCTTAAAGTACTGAGCGATGTCAACCTTGGAAATAATCGGGTTTGCCAAATGATCAAACGTAACTTGAAAGACTTTCAGTGACTTTGTGTCTAGGGTTTGATTGGCATCTTTCTCGATGTTGGGTTGGTCATGCTCGTCTTTCCCGCTGGTTTGCTTACCAAAGCGATCCGTTAGTGTGTCGCCAGCTTTCATGGTATCCATGCTGTAATTCCAATTAATTTTCCAGTTAAGTGCCCGGAAGTTATTCGTGACATCTCCAGTTTTGGTGATCGCCACCCCGGAATTACGCATGTCAGCGCTGCTAAAAGCATAACCATCATTTGTTTGTGAACCCGTTAGGTAACGGTGGCCTTGAACAACGGCAGTGCGCACTTTGCCAGTATCGTCTAAAGATCGATCAATCGTGCCCGTGTAATCTATCTGATATCCAGTTGTCTTTTTAAAGCCGCCTGTCAGATAAATCTTGACCGTTCGTTTGTCGTCCGATAAAACGGCATGAAAATCGCGGCCGGCATCCAACGGCTTAAGTTCTTCAGAAAAACCGCCTAGAACATTGACCGGTGCTGACGAAACCTTTAGCTTTGCCAAGTCACTATCACTAAAGGTCAACGATTTCGGATAATTCGTGCTGCCTTGTGCGGTCAGTGTTAATTCCATATCCGCATTCTTTGACCGTTTAGTGGGATCACTGTCCCACTTTGTCGGATCGGTCTTGCTGGTTTCGTTCCCATTCAAATTAAACCTTGCAGTCCCAGTAATTCCAGTTGGATTCAAATTTTGCGGCGTCACGGTCGGCTCATCCACCTCTACAGGCTTAGCATTCGATCTAAACGTGATTGGGAACTTTGTGTCCTTATCTTTCGTATGGAAAACCAGTGTTTGATTGAGTGAGTCATTAGCAGTTAAGGCTTTAAAGCTCGATGTGATACTAACCTGCCAAGAACCGTTGCTGGCATCTTTTAATAGCTTAATTCTAAGTTGGCCGGTACTGGCGTCAAAGTGATATTCTGCAACATCTCCGCTTCCCGGGAAGATGCCACCACCACTTTCAGTAAAGTCAATCTGATCTTTTGGCAAGGTCGTTGTAAAGGATGCCCCTGCCGGAAATGGCGTGCTTGTTGCCGGTAATGTAAAGGTCATCTCCATCTTGACCGTACTTTGCTGATCAACTTCCGTTCCCAGCGGCTGGTCATTACCGTCTTTCAGCGCCACCTTCGTGAAAATATTAGGCAGCTCAGTATCGACCTTTGCTTCCGGTGTCGTGCTTGGTTCAGCTTCCGGCGTCTTCGCTTCCGCTGGTTTTGCGGCAGTGCTACTGCTACTGCCACTATCAAGTGTCGCTGATGCGCGGCTCTTAAACAGTAGTGTCACATTGCCCGATGCCGTGACACTGAAATTTTTCGTCTGCTCAAGAGCTGTGTAACCGGAAACAGACTGTTTTTCGGTTGCCGTGTAATTTCCGACCGGCAAGTTTGGTACCGTCGCCTGGCCGTCCTTACTGATCTCGCTATTCGCCACTACCTGATGCGATTCATTTTGAATCTCATACTTAGCGCCGTTTAGCGGTGATCCTTGTTCATCTTGGTTCTTGATCGTGAGCGTACCAGTCACTGCCTGTGTCGGATTTTCGGCTGCAAGGGCTAGTGCTGGCGAAATCAGTTGTACAATCATGCCAAGGATCACCGTTAAGTAAATCCCCACTTTGAGCATGAAGTGCCCGGTTTTCTTGCCACCTAACTCTCTCATTTCTCTCCTCTTCCTCCTCTTTACAAACCTACTTGGTATCTCCCCCTGAGACCATTAACCTATAGTTTATGGATACATTAATTTACACTCCGCTCAATATCATTGTATAACATTTCTATAAATATTGAAGGGATTATAAAGAATATTCATTAAATATATATGCTTATGTTTATTCTTTTCGCCTAGTGGTGATTTGCTTTTAAATCCTTACATATCAGGTGTTGCTGCCAATTAAAAAATGTACTGTTAGACAGGTTTATTAAATATCGATTTTCCCAGAAGTTGACAGCGTTAACAATAGAGCTTTTTTAGCCCATTATCATCTGCTTTTTACTTGTGCAAGAAGAAAAACAAATGCGAAATCTGCTTCATGAAGAGGTGAATGCTATGCTAATAACCGTACTTTTGCTCATTGTTCTGTACTTAGTTCGCCAGCACAGCTTGGCAACCCGTTGCTTTCACTGTCTATTAGCCGTCCTCTCTGGATTAAGCATCCATACTTGGTTAACTTTTTTGCTTGCCTCAGGCTTAATCATCTTTAGCGTGGCTGACTGGCATGAGCGAACGGTTCCTTTCTTCAGCTTTACTGGTTGGTGTTTGACTTTGCTGGTTTGTTTTCCCCATGACCTTTTCGGCATGATGCTACTTGCTGTCATGATTGGCGGTTTAGCCGTTGTGTCGCAAGGGCTTGGGAGTGCGGATGTGATGTTAATTGCCTTGCTGGCCTGCGTTTTACGACTCGAGGCAGCGTTAATCGTGACACTGATTGCTTGCGGAACCGCCTGCCTGCATTGGATAGCTGCCCGTCCGCCGAGTTTGCCAATGATCAGTCATTTAGCGGCTGGTTATGCGTGCTTTGCTTTGGTCAATGGCGGACTATAACGCGCTCGCAGTCGCAGAAACCTACACGTAAGGACCTTGAAGCTCAGTGACCACCCCATGTCATTGAGCTTCAAGGCCACTTACGTCCCAGTTTCTAAACGCTCCTACTCGCGCTCACCAAAAAAGCGGCGCAAGCATCTTTTCAGATGTTTACGCCGCTTCTTTTTGGTTTAACTGTCAGTTCACGCGATTACTTTTTGTCCGTATCGCCTTGCTGGCCGTCTTTTGCTTTCATTTGCTTTTCGATGTCTGAAATCGAATAGACACTGTCGGAAACGGTGCCGACACTCTTTGGTTCTTCGTGTCGATACGTTGCCATCCCGGTACCAGCCGGAATGATCTTCCCAATGATGACATTTTCCTTCAAACCGATCAGTGGATCGTTCTTGCCGCGAATCGAGGCATCGGTCAATACCCGTGTCGTTTCCTGGAAGGAAGCGGCAGACAGGAAACTGTTGGTCTCCAAGGAAGCCTTGGTGATCCCCAGTAGAACTGGCCGGCCAGTAGCAGGGATACCGCCACTGATAATTGCCTGCGTATTCTTTTCCTTAAAGTCAGCAATATCGAGTAAGGTTCCTGGCAAGATGTTGGTGTCGCCTGGATCCATGACCCGGATCTTGCGCAGCATCTGGCGGACCATCACTTCAACGTGCTTATCGCCGATATCAACACCTTGCATACGGTAAACTTTCTGAACTTCAGAAAGCAGGTAATTTTCGGTGGCCATGACATCGCGCACTTTAATCAATTGCTTAGGATCAATCGAACCACCAGTCAGGCGTTCGCCACGATTAATGTGGTCGCCTTCAGCAACTGCCACACTGGAAGCATATGGCACGCTGTAAGTCCGGGTGTCGGTTTCACCTTTGACCGTGATTTCCCGTGTGTGCTCAGCTGGATTTTCGTCAATCGCCGTAATTTCACCGGTCACTTCCGTAATCACAGCTTCACCTTTAGGGTTACGAGCTTCAAAGATTTCCTGAACACGAGGCAGCCCTTGCGTAATATCTTCGCCACCGGCAACACCGCCAGTATGGAAGTTCCGCATGGTCAGCTGGGTACCAGGTTCACCGATAGATTGCGCAGCAACAGTCCCGACAGCTTCGCCGACTTCAACTTGTTCGCCAGTGGCCATGTTACGACCGTAGCACTTCTGGCAGACACCATGTTTGGTGTTGCAAGTGAAGACCGAACGGATCGTGACGGATTCAACCCCGGCATCCACGATCATCTGAGCAGTATCTTCGTCCATCAAGGTATTGCGCTTGACGAGCACTTCACCACTCTTCGGATCCAGCACATCCTTCATGGTGAAACGACCAACCAGTCGATCATACAACGGTTCGATCATTTCATTACCTTCACGGATAGCACTGACAACTAAGCCACGGTCGGTACCGCAGTCCTCTTCACGAACAATGACATCCTGTGCAACATCAACCAGCCGCCGAGTCAGATAACCTGAATCAGCCGTCTTCAGCGCCGTATCGGTCATCCCTTTACGAGCACCATGAGTTGACATGAACATTTCCATGACGGACAGGCCCTCACGGAAGTTCGAGATAACAGGCACTTCCATCATCCCACCGTTTGGCGCAGCCATCAGACCACGCATGCCGGCAAGCTGTGTAAAGTTAGAAATGTTACCACGAGCACCTGAATCGGACATCATCGAAATTGGGTTGTTCGGGTCAAACGAATCAACCAGCTTCTGCTGAATATCATCTTTGGCATCATTCCAGATCTGGATAACCCGATCATGCCGTTCCTCGTCGGTAATCAACCCACGACGGAACTGCTTGGAAACAGTGGCAACCTTCTTATGGGCAGCTTCGACAATTTCAGGCTTTTCCTTCAAGTTAGTAATGTCCGCGATCCCGACAGTCAAGCCAGAGTTAGTGGACTGCGTATAGCCCAAAGTCTTCATATCATCCAGCAAGTCACTGGTCCGTTGAACTTTATAGACCTTGAAGACTTGCGCAATGATGTCAGACAGGAAGCCTTTCTTGAATGGATCGATTAACGGTGCATCTTCAAGGTAGTCGTTGATGTCTTCACCCTTATCGATGAAATACTTATCCGGCACACCATTGACGATGTTATCCTGCGTCGGTTCATTCAAATATGGGAAGTCTTTCGGCATAATCTCGTTAAAGATCGCCTTACCAACACTGGTGACCATGATCTTTTGTTTCTGATCATCGGTAAACGGCTTGTCCGTAAAGGAATTAGTCGCAATCCCGATGCGGCTGTGCAAGTGGACATAACCGTTTTGCAAGGCCATCAACACTTCGTTGGTGTCCTTAAAGATCATGCCTTCACCTTCGCGGCCTTTTTGTTCCATGGTCAGGTAGTAGTTACCCAGCACAACGTCCTGTGATGGCGTAACGATTGGCTTGCCATCTTTTGGTGCCAAAATATGGTGTGCAGCCAACATCAGCATCCGTGCTTCAGCCATAGCTTCGTCAGATAGCGGTACATGGATCGCCATCTGGTCACCATCAAAGTCAGCGTTATAAGCTTCGCAGACCAGCGGGTGCAACCGGATGGACTTCCCATCAACAAGGACAGGTTCAAATGCCTGAATCCCAAGTCGATGCAAGGTAGGTGCACGGTTCAACAGCACTGGACGTTCCTTGATGACATCTTCAAGCACGTCCCAAACATCATCATCTTGGCGATCAATCTTGCGACGAGCATTTTTGATGTTGCTAGCCATGTCGCGCTTAACCAATTCGCGCATCACAAATGGCTTGAACAGTTCCAATGCCATTTCACGTGGTACACCGCATTGATAGAACTTCAGCCATGGGCCGACATCAATAACGGAACGGCCGGAGTAATCGACACGCTTACCAAGCAAGTTCTGACGGAACCGGCCTTGCTTCCCTTTCAGCATGTGTGACAGGGACTTGAGCGGGCGATTACCTGGCCCCGTAACCGGACGGCCACGACGACCATTATCAATCAAAGCATCAACCGCTTCCTGCAGCATCCGCTTTTCGTTTTGAACAATGATACTTGGCGCATTGAGATCAAGCAGGCGCTTCAACCGATTATTTCGGTTGATAACCCGTCGATACAAGTCGTTCAGATCGGAAGTGGCAAAACGGCCACCTTCAAGTTGAACCATTGGCCGCAGATCCGGTGGGATAACTGGGATCGTGTCCATGACCATCCAAGCTGGATCATTACCGGATTCCTTGAAGGCATCCAGAATATCCAACCGGCGAATCGCACGGGTCCGCTTTTGGCCTTGGGCTGACTTCAGGTCTTCCTTTAATTCGGCAACTTCTTTATCAAGCTCAACATCCTGCAACAATTCCTTGATGGCTTCAGCACCCATCTTGGCATTGAAGGTTTGACCGTATTCTTCGCGTTTTTCACGATATTCACGTTCGGTCAGGAGCTGCTTTTTCTCCATCGGCGTATCGCCAGGATCGATCACAACGTAGGACGCAAAATAAATGATCTCTTCGAGTGACCGCGGTGACATGTCCAGTACCAGACCCATCCGACTTGGGATGCCCTTGAAGTACCAGATGTGGGTAACCGGTGCGGCTAGTTCGATATGACCCATCCGCTCACGGCGAACCTTGGAACGAGTAACTTCAACACCGCAGCGATCACAAACGATTCCCTTATAACGAATCCGCTTGTACTTACCACAGGCACATTCCCAGTCCTTGGTCGGTCCGAAGATGCGTTCATCGAACAAGCCGTCCCGCTCAGGTTTTAACGTCCGGTAGTTGATGGTCTCAGGTTTTTTAACTTCCCCATAGGACCAGCTACGGATTTTATCTGGCGAGGCTAAGCCGATTTGCATACTTTCAAACTTATTGACATCAATCAAAGGGCTAACCTCCTATTTCTTATCGTCGGTACTGTTGGCAGACTTACCGTCAGTTGCTTGTGCTGCGGCTTCGTGAGCCTTCTTTTCTTCCTGCTGAGCAGCAAACTTCGCCAAGGCATCGACAGAAACAATATCATCCTCGTCGTCGTCCATGTCCCGCAGTTCAATTTCTTTTTTATCCGCGCCAAGGACCTTCATATCCAGACCCAGTGCTTGCAATTCTTTGACAAGCACACGGAAGGATTCTGGTACACCCGGCTTAGGAATCGGTTCGCCCTTAACGATGGCTTCATAGGTCTTAACCCGGCCAACCACGTCATCGGACTTGTAAGTCAGGATTTCCTGCAAAGTATAAGCCGCGCCATAAGCTTCAAGGGCCCAAACTTCCATTTCACCAAAACGCTGACCACCAAACTGAGCTTTACCACCAAGTGGCTGTTGGGTAACTAAACTGTAAGGTCCAATGGAACGAGCATGAATCTTATCGTCAACCATGTGAGACAGTTTCATGTAGTACATGATTCCGACAGAAACACGGTTTTCGAATGGTTCACCAGTTCGACCGTCATACAAGACAGACTTACCATCAGATGCCATACCGGCTTCCTTAACGGTTGCCCACAGATCTTTATCGTTGGCGCCATCGAAAACAGGCGTTGCAACATGAATGCCCAAGTTACGTGCAGCCATCCCCAGATGCAATTCCAGCACCTGTCCGATGTTCATACGACTTGGCACACCCATTGGTGACAAGCAGATGTCAACTGGGGTACCGTCTGGCAAGTATGGCATGTCCTCTTCAGGCACAACGACGGAAACCGTCCCTTTGTTCCCGTGACGACCGGCCATCTTATCACCGACCTGAATCTTCCGCTTCTGCGTAATATAAACGCGGACCATCATATTCACACCAGGAGACAGTTCATCGCCGGCTTCACGAGTAAAGATCTTAACGTCTTGAATGATCCCGCCGCCGCCATGAGGAACCCGCAGCGAGGTGTCACGTACTTCACGTGCTTTCTCACCAAAGATCGCATGCAGTAACCGTTCTTCAGCTGACAATTCAGTAACGCCCTTAGGTGTAACCTTGCCGACCAAAATATCACCGTCACGCACTTCAGCACCGACACGAACGACACCAAATTCATCCAGATCCTTAAGGGCTTCTTCACCGACGTTTGGAATTTCACGCGTTACTTCTTCAGGTCCAAGCTTGGTGTCACGTGCTTCAGATTCATATTCTTCAATATGGATTGAGGTGTAAACATCATCTTTAACGAGTCGTTCGGAGAGCACAATCGCATCTTCGTAGTTGTACATGTTCCAAGTCATGAAGGCGATGATCGGGTTTTGTCCCAATGCCAATTCACCATTTTGCATGGCTGGTCCATCAGCGATGATTTCGTCAACATCAACATGATCGCCGATGGTCACGATTGGCCGCTGGTTGTAGTTTTTACCGGCGTTACTACGCTTGAATTTCATCAAGTTGTAGGCATCCAAGGCGCCATCTTCACGACGAACCCGAATTTGCTTAGCATCAACATATTCAACGGTACCAGCGTTATTAGCCAAAACCGCTGTCCCGGAGTCATGGGCTGCCTTGTATTCCATCCCAGTCCCAACAAGTGGGGCATGCGGATTAACCAACGGCACAGCCTGACGTTGCATGTTCGCACCCATCAAAGCACGGTTGGAGTCATCGTTTTCCAAGAAAGGAATGCAAGCCGTTGCGACCGCAACAACCTGTTTAGGCGAAACGTCCATGTAGTCAACTTTGTCTGGAGAGATTTCAATGTTGTTATCCTTGTGACGAGCCAGGACGGTTTCGTCAACAAAGGAACCATCGTCGTTCAAAGGCGAGTTCGCCTGCGCAACGATGTAGTTATCTTCTTCATCGGCAGTCAAATAGTCGATTTTGTCGGTAACTTTATGCGTATCCCAAGAAACACGACGATATGGCGTTTCAATAAAACCATAAGGATTAACAACCGCATAAGAAGCAAGACTGTTAATCAACCCGATGTTCGGGCCTTCAGGCGTTTCAATCGGACACATACGGCCATAATGGGTGTAGTGAACGTCCCGGACTTCATAACCGGCACGGTCACGCGTCAACCCACCAGGTCCAAGAGCAGACAGACGACGCTTATGCGTTAACTCACCAAGCGGATTCGTCTGATCCATAAACTGCGACAGTTGGGAACTGCCGAAGAATTCCTTGATAGAAGCTACAACTGGCCGAATGTTGATCAATTGTTGCGGTGTTACCGTAGCGGTATCTTGAATGGACATCCGCTCACGGACAACACGTTCCATCCGAGAAAGCCCGATCCGGAATTGGTTTTGCAACAGTTCACCAACGGAACGAATCCGCCGGTTACCCAAGTGATCAATGTCATCAATTGAACCCAAGCCTTCCTGAAGATTCAGGAAGTAGTTCATTGATGCCAAAACATCAGCGGGGACGATGTGTTTCACTTTTTTACCAATATGACCATTACCAATCAAATTGATTTCTTTATCAGGGGTCACTTGTGAGTATACTTTGATACTCTGTAATTCGATCGGATCAGTGACAACGCCTTGATCGGAAGGTTGGTAGGTGATGGTCTTGAAATCATCGCGGTCAAGATATGGTGCCAACTTGTCCATCACTTGACGATCAACCTTGGTGCCCTTTTGCGCAATGACTTCACCAGTATCAGGATCGGCCAGTGTTTCTGCCAAAACCTGATTCAAAAGCCGGGTCTTAAGGCTCAGTTTCTTATTCACTTTGTAACGACCAACCGAAGCAAGATCATAACGCTTCGGGTCGAAGAAGCGGGCATACAAAAGAGACCGCGATGAATCGGCTGTTTTTGGTTCGCCAGGACGTAGACGTTCGTAGATATCCTTCAACGCTTCGTCCGTACGGGAATCATCCGTATTCTTATGCACATCTTTTTCAAGCGTAAGCATCAAGGAATCATTGTCACCAAACATGTTGATAATGTCTTGATCGGAACCGAAGCCCAACGCCCGAACCAATTCGGTCAGCGGAATCTTCCGTGTCCGATCGATTCGGACATACGCGATATCTTTGGCGTCAGTTTCATATTCAAGCCAAGCGCCCCGGTTAGGAATCACGGTTGTGCCATAAGTGACACGTGAGTTCTTGTCTGTTTCGCTATGGAAATAAACGCCAGGTGAACGGACCAACTGAGAAACGATGACCCGTTCGGCACCATTAATAATAAACGTCCCTTGTTTGGTCATCAGCGGGAAGTCGCCAAAGAACACATCTTGGCTCTTAATCTCGCCTGTTTCATGGTTGGTTAAACGCAAGGTCACATGCAACGGTGCAGAGTAGTTTGCATCGTGTTGGCGTGCTTCCTCAACAGTATATTTTGGTTCCAGCAGTTGATAGCCGACAAATTCCAGTGACAGTTTCCCTTGAAAGTCATCGATCGGCATAATATCGTCGAACATTTCTTTGAGACCTTCATCGAGGAACCATTGGTAAGAATTCGTTTGGATCTCGATCAGATTAGGAAGATCCAAAACTTCCTTGATCCGGGCATAGGACCGGCGTGTCCGGTGCTTACCATAATTCACTAAGTGTCCTGCCAAATTATTCACCCCTTGTAAGATTTTCCGGCTCAGGTTGATTGTAAAAATAATGTAAATATTGTTAAGTTTACATGACAACGACCATCCCGCAGACATTTTGAGCAAAAAAAAACCAAAAACAGATCGACCTTCAACCAGCCTGCTGTTTTTGCTTTTTCATTAGCCAGAACGGACAATAGATCGTCCTGACAGCCTGTCCAAACCGAAATGCGATTAGATTCATAATACGCGTATCAATCAACGATGTCAAGCGGAGGTTGATCCGTGCTGCGCAAGCAAAGCCAAAAAGAAATCGCAGCCTAACAGCCGCGATTTCTTCATTATCAACACTAGGCTTTAACGGGTTCTTTTGAAGCACCGTTTTCTTTTTGCTTGCCTTTGTTCTCTTTAACAGTAAATGTCAGCTTGCCTTTTTTAGCACCGATTTGGATCAAGTCACCGGTTTTAGCTTGGCCTGTCAATAAGAGTTCACTTAACTGATCTTCGACACCGGTTTGCAGTGCCCGCCGAATTGGACGTGCACCGTACTCTGGATCGAAGCCGGCAGCGGCGACAGCGTCAATACCGGCTGGGGTAATTTTAACGTCAATCCCTTGATCCTTAATGCGACTAAGCACTGTCTTCGTCATGATCTTAACGATTTCATGCAGCTCAGCCTTGTTGAGACTGTGGAAGACCACGGTTTCATCAATTCGGTTAAGGAATTCTGGTCGGAACGCTTTTTTAAGTTCGTCCAGCATCCGGCTCTTCATGGCATTAAAGTCAGCTTGTGGATCCTTGGCACCAAAGCCAACAGTCTTATCGTCACGGATAGCGGTTGCGCCGATGTTACTGGTCATGATCAAAATCGTGTTACGGAAATCAACCCGCCGACCCTTCGAATCGGTTAAATAGCCATCATCCAGCACCTGCAGCAAAATGTTAAAGACATCTGGATGCGCCTTTTCAACTTCGTCCAACAACACAACCGAGTAAGGCTTGTTGCGGACTTTTTCGGTTAGTTGACCGCCTTCGTCGTAACCAACGTAACCAGGGGCCGCGCCGATCAACCGACTGGTACTAAATTTCTCCATGTACTCAGACATATCAACCCGGATCATGGCATCTTCAGAACCAAACATTGCCTCGGCTAACGCCTTAGCCAGCTCCGTTTTCCCAACACCTGTCGGCCCGAGGAACATGAAGGACCCAATTGGCCGCGTCGGATCTTTCAAACCAGAACGAGCACGCCGGATAGCACGCGCAACAGCGGAAACTGCTTCGTCTTGGCCAACAACCCGCTCATGCAGGATCTTCTCCAAATTAACCAACCGATCGGATTCTTTTTTCTGCAACTGGGTGACTGGCACACCGGTCCATTGAGAAACCACTTCTGCCACATCGTCGCCCGTCACTTTAATGTCAGTTCGAACGCCACTTTCATTAACTGGTTCAGGCGTGTCGGCCAACTTCGTTTTTAAATCAGCTTCCTGAGTCCGAATGTTCGCAGCCGTTTCGAAATCTTGATGGTCAATAGCGTCTTCTTTATCAGCTACCAGCTTGGCCAGTTCATCCTGAAGCTTGTCGGCCTTCGTCTCAACATTGGCCTTGTCCAAGCGAACCTTCGCCGCACTTTCGTCAACTAGATCAATTGCCTTGTCAGGCAAGAACCGAGTCGTGATGTACCGTGATGACAAAACCACCGCCTGATGCAGCGCTTCGTCAGTAATCGTGACACCGTGATGCGCCTCATAACGAGGACGCAAGCCCTTCAAAATTTGTTCAGCTTCTTCTTCAGTTGGTTCGTCGACTTGAATCGTCGCAAACCGCCGCTCCAAAGCAGCATCTTTTTCAATATACTTTTGATATTCATCTAAGGTCGTGGCACCGATCAATTGTAATTCACCACGAGCTAATGCCGGTTTCAAAATATTGGAAGCATCAATAGCGCCTTCTGCGCCGCCAGCACCGATCAAAGTATGCAATTCATCAATGAACAAAATGACATTGCCATCTTTATAAATTTCATCAATGATCTTCTTCAGCCGATCTTCAAACTCACCACGATACTTGGTACCGGCGACAAGTGAGCCCATATCAAGCATCATCAAACGCTTGTTGACCATGTCATCCGGCACTTTACCAGACACAATTTTCTCAGCAAAGCCTTCTGCAATTGCAGTTTTACCAACACCAGGTTCGCCAATCAGTACAGGGTTGTTCTTTGTCCGCCGTGCCAGAATCTGGATCAGCCGCCGTACTTCTTTGTCACGCCCAACAACCGGATCCATCCGATTCTCGCGCGCCATTTGGGTCAAATCTCGCGCCAAACCATCTAGCGTTGGCGTACCTTGTCCATCTTGACGAGCACCGCCACGTGCCATTGGGCGACGCTTTGCTGCAGTGTCCGCAATCCCCATCTTCTTGAAAACCATCTGACGCGTCTTCGAAAGACTGAGACCAAGGTTTTGCAAAATCCGTGCTGCCAAGATGTCATCTTCACGTAGCAAGCCAAGCAAAACGTGCTCGGTACCGATCTTTAAAGCACCTAACCGTTTTGCTTCGTCACCTGCAAACGCCAAAATCTCTTTACCTTTTGGTGAGTAAGGCAAATAACTATCACTAGCTTGACCAGCGGCATCAACAGTCCCATACCCTGTGAAGCGCTCGATCTCGTCATGGACATCATTTTCAGTGACCCCTAACTGACGCAGCGTCTTACCAGCGATACCATCTTTTTCCATGACCAGTGCCATGAGCAAATGTTCTGTCCCAACAGCATGATGATGGAAGTACTTCGCTTGTTCCTGGGCTAAAAGCAATACATTTTTAGCACTAGGGGTAAATAAGTTGTCCATAAGCACGCTCCCTTTTTTAAAAACTGATGATAAACTGTTTCATCTTTCATACCGCAAACGATCCAAAAATGCAAGGAACAAACGCGATCGTAGATGCTCTTCTGCCCCTTGGTCGAAGATGCCCAACGTCTCATGATCCATCACCGCGAGCATCAGGTTGCCAGACTGGCGGGCGATCAACCCGTTATCAAACAATTCCTGAATCAAATCTCGGGCATCCCGCATCCGCAAACGACTTGGAATATGCTGTCGCATGATCTGAATGAGATCCTGATCATCTGTCAATTTGACCTTCACGATTCGAATATAGCCACCGCCACCACGTTTGCTCTCTACGATATAACCGCGAGCAGGTGTGAATCTGGTTTTGATCACATAATTGATCTGTGAAGGTACGCAATTGAAACGACGAGCAATTTCAGCGCGTCTGATTTCAACAGCCGCTTCTTGCGCCAATATCGTTTTTAGATAGGTTTCAATGATGTCCGAAATGTTCTCACGCTGCATGTCATTCAATCCTTTTTGACTTTGACCAATCTTGACTATTACACATTATACTGACATCTGTCCGTTTATACAAATTTATGACTTTGAACGCAAAAAAAAGACCACGACTATTCGTGATCCAAGAATCGGGAAGACAAGATTCGAACTTGCGACCCCTACGTCCCGAACGTAGTGCTCTACCAAGCTGAGCTACTTCCCGAGGAAGCGGAAGACGGGATTCGAACCCGCGACCCCCACCATGGCAAGGTGATGTTCTACCACTGAACTACTTCCGCATTCCGAGTATTTAGTTCTAATCGGCGCCAGCTTAGTAGCGGTCGATGATGCACCCAGTAGGAGTCGAACCTACAACCTTCTGATTCGTAGTCAGACACTCTATCCAATTGCGCTATGGGTGCATTCAACAAAATGCCGAGGACCGGGATCGAACCGGTACGGTCATCACTGACCGCAGGATTTTAAGTCCTGTGCGTCTGCCAATTCCGCCACCCCGGCATAAAGTGAAAAGCGGAAGACGGGATTCGAACCCGCGACCCCCACCATGGCAAGGTGATGTTCTACCACTGAACTACTTCCGCATACCGCATATTCAATTATTGAGACCGGGGAGAAAAAACCACCTATTGGAACCGAGCTTTTACTTCACAGTACAATGCGGGTGAAGGGACTCGAACCCCCACGGTCAAAAACCACTAGAACCTAAATCTAGCGCGTCTGCCAGTTCCGCCACACCCGCAAAAGGTGGGTTAAAAATGAGCCGTGACAGGCTCGAACTGTCGACCCACTGATTAAAAGTCAGTTGCTCTACCAACTGAGCTAACGGCTCAATGGAGGATACAGGGCTCGAACCTGTGACCCTCTGCTTGTAAGGCAGACGCTCTCCCAACTGAGCTAATCCTCCATATGTAAGCGTGGCAGCTTCCTACCCTCGCAGGCAGTTTCCCACCAACTACTCTCGGCGTGAAGAAGCTTA